>FWWL01000048.1_pt1 | contig 289945 bp, 278 predicted proteins | sample 2228331 | NCBI WGS metagenome assembly FWWL01 (sample SAMEA103939775, study PRJEB20133) | metagenome
GCTGAAAAATGCTGACTGCGAAAGGTTCTTTTCAATTCATTGTAAATCCCTCTTGTTTATTGAGACTTTACACAATTTTTTAAACGCTATCTTTTTGCAATACTACTTGATAAAGTCAGGATTTTGATATAAATTTAATTAAAAATTATAGGGTAATATTTGTTTGAAGTGAACAATAGATATTACTTTAAAAACTGTATTCCACAAAATTCAAAAATTAAATCTAAAATGCTTGAATGGATAAGAATTTAGCTTAGAGTAAATCGTTTTAGTAACATGATAGAAAAAGCTTATATGGGATGGATAAAGGGATTTATTATTTCCTCATAACAAGAGGTACTGGAATAAAATGAATTGTAAAGAAAGTAAAATGTTTATAGAAAACTTGCAACAAAAAGTAAGTATTTTATCAACCGTTTTTTCCACCCAAGTAAAAAATCAACGCAATGTGGTTAGAAATCCCAAATTAGATTTAATTGCAATAGAAATAATATTATGCAACTAAAATCTTTCAGTACTAACTATTTCACTAAAAACAATTGATTAGCATGGTAAGTTGAAGATTTAATAAGTTAATATGGTTTAGTAATGTATCATTTATCCAATAATCAAGTAGTTAAAAGAAAAAAACAAATAATGAGGTATAAAATGACAAAAAATATTTTGTTCGTGCTTCCATATCTGCTTGTTTGTGTTTTAATTTCTAGTTGTGCAACTTCTAATGTTAGGGAGATGAGTAATACAAATCTTACCGTTGGTAAAGTCAAAATGGAAATTAAGAAAGGTGTAACGACAAAAGCTGATATTTTACAAGTATTTGGCTCTCCTAATATTGTAACAAAAAATCGTAACAACGATGAAGTCTGGAGCTATAATAGAATGTCTTATGAATCTACTTACGGTTCAGATTCAGGTGGATTTATACTTTGGGGTGGTAGTCGTGCAGTATCTTCTACAACAACTAAATCATTTGATTTAATTATAATTTTTGATGAGAACGACATAGTAAAAGATTATAGTATAATTGCTGCTTCATTTTAATTAAAAATATAAAATTATGGAGGTTAAATATGAAAAACACATTAAAATATTTATCAAGTTTCATCTTACTAACTTTCTTGATAGGATGTGCTACAGGACCCCAATTATCGCAAATGCAAATTAGACAAATCACTACTAAAATAATTGAGGGATCCTACGAAAATGTTTTTCGCGCTACAATGACAATCCTTCAAGATCAAGGTTATGTTATTAAATTCACTGATATGAATAGCGGATTAATTGTCGCAAACATTGATAGGGAGACTTCTGTTGGTTCACAAATTTTTCAAGCATTATTAGTAGGCGATGTCTATGATAAAAATACGGTAATTGAAATTAGTGCCACAATAAATAAATTAAATGATCAAAGCCAAGAAGTAAGATTGAACATCCAAGAAACAACCTATTCTGCCAGTGGCGCAAAACAAAATATTAATCAAATATATGATGCAGAAGTATATCAAAAACTATTTAATGAAATAACCTTAGAAGTGAAGCGAAGAGAAGCAATGAACAAATAGTTGAATTATAGTTTCAGGCCGACCGCTTCTTATAGGCGGTCGGTGTATGTTATTCAAATAAGTTTAATTAAACAAAATTTTTCTATTTTTTTATATTATAAAATTATTTTAATAATTATATTTCTATTTGTGGCAAAAACTTAAACAATGTAAAAAAGTAATTAAGGAGAAGAAAATGAAAAAATATTTTGTTCCAATAGCATTATCCTGGTTCTTTTTTTCTATAACTTTTGCCCAAACTTGGGTCGATGGTTATTATAAAAAAGATGGAACATATGTACCAGGACACTTTAGATCCAATCCTAACAATACAACATTGGATAATTACTCTACAAAAGGTAATATAAACCCTTTTACTGGAGAAATAGGTTACAAAGATCCTTTAAAAACTTCGAATAGTTATAAAATGTTTGAATATGATAGTTACAGTGATATTATTGACAATAATAACAAAAAGATAAAAAGTTATGAATGGGATAATAATTCAATTTGGAATAGCGATGTAAAGGTCAAAAGTTATTTAAGGAGTGATGGAATTAGTGTAGAATCTTATTATCGTACAAAACCAAATAATTCATTGTTCGACAATTATTCAACTGAAGGAAATTATAATCCGTATACCGGCAAAAGAGGAACTAAAAAAATTAAATAATATACACATTATTTATACCTTAATGCTATTCAACACAGTAGTAACTTTTTATCTATCTTATTGAAAATTTTTGTGTTTGATAAATGAGAGTTGCTGCTGTTATAAGTTTGATTATAATAATAAAAGATTAATTAGGTCATATATTTTAAACATTCATAGTTTTTCTGCTGTTATTAAGCAGCGACTCAGTTATTACCTTAATATTGAGGTAAAAGATACTATTTTTAATTTTTCCTAAAATCAAAATTTCCATTGAAAGAGGCATCTCCCATTAATTGATTGATAAAGTTTATAACAAAGAATAAGATTTTATCAAACTTATTTTACTTTCAAAACTTCTAATTATATTTGTTTGTTTTCTTACCTCTCTAAAAGTTCTGTCCATTTCTGAAGTATTATTTATTCAATAGCAAGGGTGATAAACCAAAGTTAATTTTGTTTTTATTAAATCATTCTGCTGAAAAATGCTGACTGCGAAAGGTTCTTTTCAATTCATTGTAAATCCCTCTTGTTTATTGAGACTTTACACAATTTTTTAAACGCTATCATAGAATTAAAATTCTTTAGTCTATAGAAGTAATAATATATTTTTGTAAAAGAAGAAAAATTCATAAAAAAATGAGGATTTTTTACGATTCCGAAACTTCATGAAATAACTAAACCAATGCTTGAAATTTTAGGTGATGGTAAACCACATCATATCAAAGAATTAGCAGAAAAATTAGCTAAGCATTTTAATTTAACTTCTGAAGAAAGGGGAGAACTCTTAGCTAGTGGTAAGCAACCAAAATTTTTAAATAGAGTGATATGGGCTCGTTTAGAGCTCATTATTTCCAAGTTGGCAGAATCACCACAACCAGGTTTTTGAGAATTACCGAACGTGGTAAAGATACGTTGAATCAAAATCCAATAAGAATAGACAGAAAATTTCGTATGCAATACGCAGAGAATCTAAATATGATACAATCTACTCTGGTCAGATCAAAAGAGAAAAGTGATAATTACAATTATGATTTGGATAGATGAGAAGAGTTAGATACACCTGAAGAAATTATTTTTAATGATATAATTTCTTTGAACTCAACTCTTAAAAGTGAATTATCAAGAAAAGTTTTAGGGCTAAATCATAAGCAGTTTGAAAAACTTGTTATTGATGCTATTGCCAAAATTGGTTATGGTGGATCTCTCAAAGATGTAGCCGAGCATCTTCGTAAGAGTGGAAATGAAGTAATTGATGGATTGATTAAGCATAATATTTTAGGATTAGATAAAATCTATCTACAAGCAAAAAGATGGAAAGATGGGAATGTTGGTAGACAAGAAATACAGAAATTTGTTGGAACACTTCATGGTAAAGGTGCGAAGAAATATATATTTTTTAACGACTTTACATTTTACAAAAGACGCTATCGAATATGTTAATAAGTCGAATGAAATGACAATTATTTTAATTGACAGTGATAAGCTTGTAGATTGAATGATTAGTTTTAATGTTAGAGTGCAAATGAATACTATTCTCGAAATCAAATAAATTGATAAAGATTATTTTGATGAAATTTGATCGATACAAATTCACTCTATTATTCAAAACTCAGTTTTTGTGTGATAATCAGTTTTTGCTTTGATGTTTTTAGCGACTAGATTATATTAGAATCAAAATAAAAGTTTTCATGTCTATAAATAAGGTCATTCACAAATTATGTTTCACAGAATACTCATCCTCATAACATTTGAATTTTTAACAATTAATTCTCTTCTCTCACAAACTATTCCGCAAGTTAATATTCCGCTTGTGGTGACCGATGGAATAAGAAGCAGAACCCTTTACTTTGGACTTGATCCAACAGCAACTAATGGAATTGATACTCATCTTGATGAGATGGAACAACCACCAATACCACCCTCAGGAATCTTTGATGCTCGATTTGTTGGTTACGATATCAACATACCTGAACTTGGTGAAGGTCTCCTGAGAGATTATAGAAATGGCAATCTCTATACTCAAGGTCAAAGGATGCATGAGTTGAGATATCAAGTTGGAAGCGGAACAACAATCACAATTTCATGGGATTTGCCATCAGGTGTTACGGGTTTGCTTCAGGATTTTTATGGTGGTATTGTTATTAATAAAACAATGGTAGGTAAAGATAGTCAAGTTGTAACTAATCCCGGTATCATCAATAAATTGAAAATTACAATCACATATAATTTGAATGGTAATTTGCCACCATCTGCACCAATTTTATTACAACCTGTTAACGGAGCAACAAATGTTTCAACTTTTCCATTATTGAAATGGACAATTGTAAGTGGTGCAAATTTTTATCACCTTCAAATTTCAAAAGACTCAAATTTTACTCAGATAGTATTTAATGATTCAACTCTTCAATCAAACACAATTGAAGTGCAATTGCAAAGTAATTTAAAATATTTCTGGCGAGTAAGGGCTAAAAATGTTGCGGGCTGGGGTCCTTCTTCGTCAATCTGGAATTTTAGAACAATAGTAGAAGCACCACCTCCACCGACATTACATTCTCCACCTAAAGGAGCAATTGGAATTTCTGTACCGGTTGAGTTTAAATGGTTCTCTGTGTTGAGCGCAGAAAATTATACTTTATTTGTTGATACAACATCGAATTTTTCTAATCCCGTTTTTTCCATGACTTTATTCGATACAACATTTATCGCATCAAGTCTTTTACCGGGTATAACTTACTACTGGAAAGTTGTGGCAAATAATTTTGCTGGTTCAAGCTCATCATCAGAAGTATGGAATTTCACTACGACCACTGTAAGTGTAAATGATATTGAATTCTCGCCACATAAGTTTACAGTATATCAAAACTATCCGAATCCATTTAATTCAAAAACAATAATTGCTTATCATCTTGCGAACGATTCTTTCACAAAATTCTTCATTTATGATTTGCAGGGGAGAGAAATTGTAAGTAATGACCTGGGTTACCAAAATGCAGGGCAGTATAAATTGGAAATTGATTTTTTATCGAACAAATTTAGTGAGGATATTTCTTCGGGAATTTATTTTTATAAAATTGAAGCTGGCAAGTACTCAGATATCAAAAAAATGATTTATATGAAATAATCAGAGAATAATTATGAAAAAATTGTTAATTCCGATTTTAATTTTTACTTTTCAAATCGTCATCGGGCAAAGTAAAGCATTGCCAGATTTCAAGCTTGAGTCCATCAATGGTGACAAGGTTACATTATCAGAGTTACTCAAAACCGGTGCTGTATACATAAATTTCTGGGCATTATGGTGTGTTCCTTGCAGGGCAGAATTAAAAGCGTTACAATTGATCCATGATAAATTTGAAGACAGAAATGTGCACATTATCGCTATAAACATTGATTCACCTAAAAGTTCAGCAAAAGTGAAATCATTTATATCATCGCAAAAATATTCTTTCCTTGTTCTCCTTGATACAAATCAGGAAGTCTTTCAAAAATTCAATGGGACTAATCTTCCGTATTCACTCTTGATTGATAGGAGTGGAAAAATTGTCAAAGTAAGAAATAGTTATATCCCAGGAGATGAAAAAGAAATAATAAAAGATATTGAAAGCTTATTAAACTAAATTAATGGGAGGTTTACTTGCGGTATTTATTCACCTCTTTCCTTCTATTGATTATAAAATTAAATCTTTTTTCTCAAAATTTTTCTACAACAGTTTCAAATTATTTTAAAGCTGGAATAGGTTATGAATACTTTGGTGAAGCTAGATACAAACAAAAGAAAAACTATTTTGAAAATTATTCCGATGTAAGAATTTTTTCTCCATTAATTACATTAGGGCTTCGACTTGAATACAGTAAACCACCTGAATTTGGATTTGATACTATTGGAATCAGGAAAAAATTTATTGAGTTTGAAAGAAGTGGTTTGAACATAAGAGCAGGTGATTTTTATGCGTTATTTGGTAAAGGACTTTCTTTGAATTTATTTGAAAATAGAAATTTAGCTTTTGATAATGGATTGGATGGATTGAGGATCAAATACGAAAATGATTTTCTAAGAGCTCAATTAATCGGTGGAGATTTGAATTTTATTGATCCATTGAACATTTACTTTGGTACTACATATATAGAATATTACAAGGTGAGAGCTTCTTCGGTTGAGTTAAATCCAATTCGAAATTTATCTTTTGGTGGGAGTATTTTATGGGCAGAGGGCAGACCAATCGTTCAATCGCCATTATATAATAAATCAGAAACACATCTTCCGGAATTATTTCTGAAATTTAAATTTTCTGGATTGGATTTCTTTGCTACTTACTCAAAGAAAAGAACAGCTGTTGATAACAAAGATTCATCAAAAGGAAGTGGTTTTTATTCCGCCATTTCTTATTCAGGCGATGGGTATGGTATTACACTGGAATACAAGGATTATCGATTTGATATAGTTGAACCAAATCTGAGAACATTCATTACCAGACCTACCCGTGCATTGCCATTTCAAAATCCACCAATTGTTCATAAGGAACATATATTTACTTTAACGCAACGATATCCTCATGTAACCGATTTTAATGATGAAGTAGGTTTTCAACTTGATGTATTTTTTGCTATCACAGACAATTTGAATTTAAATACAAATTTTGCTTTAGCATCTAGACATTATGAATATGAGCAACAGATTTCCCCGTGGGTGGTGAGAAGAAAAGAAAACAATAAATCATTCCTGCCATCTTTAAAAAAAGAATTAGCTCCATTCTGGGAAATATATTTTGATTTTGAGTACTTTTTCCCTGATGAAATAGATTCTTACCTGCGATTGGCATTTAACAGAAGAAGTGAAATTTTAGATGTGTTATTTCAAAACATCAGAATCACGACTATTCCACTGGAAGTGCAAAAAACATTCAATGATTATATTACATCAAAGTTTACATCAGAATCACAATGGGTCTATGAATCTGCTATTAATCAAAAATTTTATAATCATTTCTTCGGAATCTCAACGACTTTCTTTTCAAAATTTACAATTGGTTTTCGATATGAATTAACAACTAATAAATTTGAGGAGAAAAAGAGCTGGTTAGTATTTGAAAGCGGTTATCGATTTGAAACAAACCATACTCTGATAGTAAGTTATGGTAGTGAGCGAGGAGGAACCATCTGTACTAATGGAATTTGTCGTATAGTTAATCCGTTTAATGGATTTAGATTAACATTAACTTCAAATATTTAGAGGAGGATGTTATGAGAAAATTTTTACAGATTTTTTTCATTCTTTTAATCTTATTATCAAACTTAAATGCTTTCCCAAAAACAGTTCTTGTAGAAATTTTTACTAGTACAACATGTCCACCCTGTGCAACACAAAATCCATACTTCGATAACTGGTTGAATTCCTATCAGAATAAAGAAAGAGTTGCAGTGGTTAAATATCATACATGGTGGCCCTCACCAGGAAATGATCCTTTCTATCATGCAAACACTACTCAAAATCAAGCTCGAGTGAGTTATTATAGCACCAACTATGTTCCGCGAGGAATTATAAACGGTAATCTCGATGGTCAATCTTCTGCAAGTTCGTGGATTGTGTATGTCCAGAATACAATCAATAATTCAAGTCCTTTTGATATTAGAATTTTAGGTGATGTGAATGCTGTTCAAGGTGGAAATATTACAGTAAAAGTTACAGCCGATAATAATATACCTTCAGGGAATTTTGTTTTACATTTTGTTGTGGTGGAATCAAAAATTATTTACACCGGGACAAATGGTGACCCCATTCATAATTTTGTTATGAGAAGGATGTATCCAGACCATAATGGAGAAGCTTTTGCAATAAATCCAGGTGAGACAAAAACTTTCAGCAGGGTTTTCCAATGGAATTCGACCTGGAATCTTGAAAATTCGAGTGTGGTTGCATTCATTCAAAATACAAGTACAAAAGAAGTTTATCAGGCATCAATTCGTAAAGCAAATGTATTTTTAGCAAATCCACTACCAATATTTCCTCCAAATAATTCACTCAATCAATCCATTAACATCACATTGAAGTGGTCGAAGATTCAAGGTGCAACAAACTATGGTTTGGAAGTAGCTCGAGATAGTTCGTTTTCCAATCTTGTTGTGGTTGATACTACACTTATTGATACCTTTAAAAATGTTACAAAACTTCTCCGTGAAACCAGATATTACTGGAGAGTAAAAGCAATTTCACCATATTATGTTAGTGAGTGGTCGGATATATATAATTTTAAGACTTTACCAAATAACGCTCCGCAATCAGTCCAATTAATTTTTCCACAAAACCAGCATATTTTCATAAATCCAGATTCAATTGTTTTTAACTGGTTACAATCTTATCCAGATGTAGATATGTATAGAATAGAAATTGCAGGTAATTCGGATTTTTCGAATTTGTTAGTTGATTCTCTTCTTCCCGATACCGTTTTTAGATTGAATCAAATTATAAATGCAATTTCTTATTACTGGAGGGTAACAGCGCACAATGGTGTTGGATGGGGTTCCCCAAGCGAGGTAAGAACATTCTCTGTTCTATTTTCATCCGTTGCAGATGAACAGGTTCCTGATCGTTTTGAGTTATATCAAAACTACCCAAATCCTTTCAATCCGGTTACGAAAATTTTCTTTACAATACCCGAAAATTATCCAGGATCTAAAAAAATCACATTAAAAGTTTACGATTTATTAGGTAACGAAATCTGTACATTAATTGATGAAATTCCCAAATGGACAAGTTATGAAATCGAATTTAATGCAGAGAAATTCAACTTGAGTTCTGGTGTTTACCTGTATCAACTGAGATATGGTGAAATTGTTAGTTCCAGAAAGATGGTTTACTTAAGGTAATAGTTGTAATTTTGGAATGCAATAAAAACATTTTCAAATGGAAATTTATTTCATCCATTAAAGGATAAGAGAGTAGTTGAGATGGGAGCAATAGTTTTCTGGGCGTTGATAAGATTGTCTTTCACAATCGTGGGATTGTGGATTTTATATTATTACATGGACTATGGAACCTGGTGGGTGCTGGGAATTGTTTCTATCTATGTCATAGTTATTCATCCAGCATTTATTCAAATGGATATATTTAAAGAGAAAGCGAAACCTGTGATCGACTCGACGCTTTGCAGTAGTTGCAAATATTTTGATGAGACAGCTGTTCTTTGCACAAAACTGGATGAACACCCAACTGAGAATTATTTACCGTGTAATGGAGAAGAATGGGAACCAAAAAGTTTCGAAGGTGATTATGAATAAGAAAAAAAGAAAAATTAAAAAAGTTTTATTGACAGAAGAAAATTCTGATATAAAATTTTGCACGGAATGTGGTGAAGCACTGGAAGATTTTTCAGTATCCAGTGATGCAAAAAATCCTGATGCAGTGATCGAGAATTTTCATATTTGTAAGAAGACTGGAAAATTTAACGGAGAGATTTGTTCGAAACTATACATTATTTCACCACCACTTGAAGAAGAGTAATTTTTTTCAAGAGTTTTATTAAAAACCTCATAATAATTTAAAATCGAATCCACTCTTATAGATTAATGAATCTCTTTTTTGCTACGAACCACAATTGTTATTTATCTATTACCTGTGATTTCTCATCCCAAAATTTTTTAGAATTGATATTGAACTTAAAAAGTGTTATAGATTCTAAATGTTAAAACCTTTTAAAATTTAGTTCTAAAGGTTATTCAAGAGATAATATGACCAGTAATTAAGTATGAAACAATTTACAATTTTTGTATGTCAGGAGAAGAAATTAGCGAGTGATCTCATTTGACATAGTAATTCTGTCTTTGAGTCAATTGGATTGAAAGTATGTATAATAAATCATGAAAATAGTTTAGTTGTGTAATAAGTTGAACTTCGTAATTAAAGATTGATTTGGTTTATAATCATCTGGGAGTATCTCGATATGCCTTTAGAGGATGTTGCACATTTTTTATTCAAATTCAATCAAACATTTTTAACTTTGAAAAATAGTTGGTGAGAAAATGGATGTACTTCGAGGAGAAAACCTAATCAAAAGATACAAAAAGAGAAATGTTGTTGATGGTGTATCGCTTGATGTGAAGAAAGGAGAAGTCGTTGGTCTTCTTGGTCCCAATGGTGCCGGTAAAACAACAACTTTTTATATGATCGTTGGTATGATTAAACCTAATAGTGGTAATGTTTATTTAAATGAGATTGATATTACAAAAATGCCAATGTATAAAAGAGCACGACTTGGAATTGGTTATCTTCCACAGGAGGCATCGATCTTTAGAAGACTTACGGTTGAGCAAAATATATTAGCTGTTCTCGAGTTTATGAAACTATCCTCAAAAGAGAGAAAGGAAAGATGTGAACAGTTATTAGAAGATTTAGGAATAAAACATATAAGAAATACTTATGGTTATCAATTAAGTGGAGGAGAAAGGCGCAGGACAGAAATTGCTCGTGCTTTGGCTACAAATCCTAAGTTTATTCTCCTTGATGAACCTTTCGCTGGAATTGATCCAATTGCTGTTGAAGATATAATGAAGATAGTTGCAAATTTAAAAAATCGTGGTATTGGAGTTTTAATTACCGATCACAATGTGCACGAAACACTTGCAATCGTAGATAGGGCTTACATTTTGATAAGTGGTAAGATACTCCGGAGTGGTAAATCTGCTGAACTCGCTGATGATGAACTTGTAAGAAAACTTTATCTCGGTGAAAAATTTAGGTTGGAACGATATTTATGAATCAAGGTTTATTGGAAGGTGTTAATTTTATCGTTATGATGAAATCTTTTGCCGTTTTAATCGATGAACTAAATCAAAAGTAAGAATTAAAAATCAAAATTCAACTCTTATTATTGAAAAAAATTTTTTCTCGGTCAGATATTTGAAATGAGGATATTGAATTATTCCAACCATTGATTGTGGTTCGAAGGTAAGGACAATTAGATTTCGTTTTAATTGATTTAGAGGTACATACACATATTCCGAAATCGAAGACAATTCTTTTACTCTATTCTTTTTAATCCTCAAATCCGTTAAATACTCTCCCTCAAGAAGAATTGAATCGATGGAAAGTATTTCGTATCTGTAGAATTTAGCTCTACCGGGGATCTTTTCTAAAAATTTAATTGAATGTCGCTTAAGTAAATTGATTAACAACGAGTCATTTCGTGGAACCAAGTATCCTTTAGGTATTTTTACTTTTTTAAGTTGTTTAACTTTGGGAGAATAATTTTTTATCGTGATTAATGTATCAACGGAGTCTTCTATTCTGGTAACAGGTAAAATGAACTCAGAACCATCGTGGAAATGATCAGCACGCAAAGTGATTTCTTTTAATTTATCATAACTTTTTCTTTCTAGTTTTATTAAGTTTTTAATCTCATTAGAATTATCGTAACAGAATTTTAGCAATCCCATCATGGCTTCAAATTGACCATGTGCTCTTCGCTTGATATTATGAAGATAAGAATCGATACCATTTTTACCCTCGAGTATAAAAGAAAGAGAGTTAAGAATTCCGAAACTTTGTCTTCCGTCGTTAATATCGACTGTGCTATGTCTTAATCTTTCCTTATCAGGTGGACCACCCACTACATATTCACAGAATGAATAATCTCTAACACTAAGATAATCACGAATAAACGGAAGAACTTTTTCCTTTTGATATTTTTGAATTGATTCAGAAATGTTTGGGTTGCTGAGGATTCCAACTTGCTCGTCAGCATTTTTATAATAACCAAATTCCTTCCAGCTTTCGGTATAGGGTGAATATTCGTGAACATCTAATGTGACTTCAAAATTATATACATCGAATAATTTGTGGAGAGCGATCGTTTCATTTTCAGTTAAGATTAAATGATTACGATTCAAATCAACATTATTCGAATTCCTCCGTTGATTCTTTTCAGAACCATCCGGGTTCATTTGTGGAATTATTGCAAGATCAAGTTTATGAAATAGATATTGATTTTCAGCTTTAGTTAGCTCGTCGATTAGTAACAGTGCCCCTTCTTTTCCCGATTGTTCGTTACCATGTTGTTGTGCAAAGAAAAGAACTTTCAATTTATTCGGATCTTTCCCAAATTCATCACACGAAAAAAATAGAACAAAAATTTCTCTTCCTTCTACAGTTTTTGTCAAAACTTCAGCTTTAACTAAATCACTTTTTTTGTCGATTTCAAAAACAAAGTTTTTTAATTCATCATATGAAGTTAGTCGAGTATAGTTTGACTTAATCAGTGGAGTTTGAGAAAGTAAAATTTTAATTGTGAGAAAAAGAAGAAAAATTACACGCATAAAAATTCCATGTACGTTTTGTTAAACAAGTTTTGTGCTAATTTGAAAGTAAAACTATTTAATCAACATCATTGCTCGTGCTTTTGAAATTTCACCATAAATGATCTGATAGAAATAGATACCGCTTGATAAATCATTAGCATTTAATTTGACAATGTACTCACCATGTTCTAAGTAATCGTTAAGTAAGATCTTTTTTTCTCTTCCTAGGATATCAAATATCTTAATTGAGATTTTCTGTTTTTCTTTGAGGTGATTATGAATTTTAAATCTAATAGTTGTTTCGTGATTGAAAGGATTGGGATAGTTCTGGTATAAAATTAATTTGTCGATTTGTGAATTATCTTTTTCATTTTTTGCTGAAGTGAGATTATCAAATTTGCCTGTTGTTAGTGAATAATTAACCTGCGAATGATTAGTTAAAGAGATTCTGAAATTATCAAAGGCAACCACCTGTCTCGGACCAAAGCTGTTAGTCGCACGATAAGTGGATGAATCAACAAATTTTGTTTCTCTTAAGTCAACAATTATAAATGGAATATTAACATTTCCACTAATAGAAAGATTTTCACTTGAAATTGAAAGTCTATCCAAGCCATTGAGATACAAACCAATCTTTTTCCTGTTTCTCATCAATCCCCACAATAGAGCACTCATTCTGTTTTCATAAAAGTTTGAATCTTCATAAAGCATTGGTTGAAAAATCAAATCACTGAAAATATTTAATCCACTGTTATTCGTCATCCTACCTCGATAAGAAGCGTAATTGTCAAAATCAACATTATCAACATAAAATTCACCAGCAACTTTACCAGCATTCCCGAAAAAGAAGACAGAAGTTCCTTGTTGAATTTTCGAATAAAAAGAATCGCATAGAATTTTACCCGACTCATTTAATAACGATAATCTTGAAAGTGAATCACCAGCAATAAGTATGCAGGTTGCATGTGAGATTTTAATTGCTTCGTTAAAATCATTTAAGGTACTTGATGTAAGATTAATAACAGAGTAATTATAATTGTTTGACTCAAGATAATTAATTATCAACTGAGAATTTGAAAATCCAGGATGAGTTATGATTAAAACATTAGTTGAATTGTAGTTACTCAAAAAAGTCGAAAGATTATTTGAAAGATTGGAGTTGATATCATTATTCCCTGTTAAATAAAAATTAGTTAATGGAAATTGTAGGTTTCTGAGCGTATCCATCGATTTTGCAGAAGGTGGAATGTAGCTTATTGTTTTATTTTCGAAATCAAATTCCCAACCTCGAGTTAATAAATGACATTTCAAATTTTCGATAGTATATTTTCCACTGACATAGTTTGTGAATCTTGTATTTTCATCAGAATAAAATATTGAGACCGAACCACTTCCCATTACAGCACCTCTTCTATCAGGGGAAATACATATCGCTGTTCGGTCGTCAATTCCAACACCAAAAATATTTTTACCATAAGTATGATAAATGTTGTAAACCATTGCAATTGTTCTTCCGTGGCGACCTCTTTCCATCAGATGAGTATCAAATAGAACATTTTGCATTAGATTCAGAAAATTATTTTCAAATCGCATTCTCGAATAGAATGGATTCAGTAAAGCCTCGTCAGGGTATGCAGAGCCATTTTGAGCACTGAAATCAAATTCACCGAGCACCATTGCCCCTGCGCTTGTTCCGGCAATCACTCCACCATTCTGAAAAACATACTTTATTGCTTCTTCTGTTTTAGTGCCTTTCCACAATCGAATGTATTGCCACTGATCTCCACCTCTTAAAAAAATTGCTTTTGCTGTTATGAGTTCATCAAAAGTTGATTGATGATTTGCAATTGTTATTGAAGAGATGGTTTTATTGTATGCCGTATCTGCGCCGAGTGACATAAAATAATTTGGTAACCAATTTGTAGCATCTGAATAACTAAGAATAATTATTTTTCCACTGTCGGCTTTTTGAACAATCCATCTATAAGGTTCATCACTCCAATCGTTGTAATTTTCGCTTCCGCCACCAACAGCACAGATATATCCCTGTGAATAAATGAATTTCACTAAAGCAAAAAGAATAACCAAAAAAATTTTCTTAATCACATTTTAAAACTCCAGATTCAACGAAATTCTATGCACATTCGGTAGAATTTTAAAAGCAGAAAAACTGTAATCAAAAGAGAATTTATAATCGGAGAGAACAGTTTTTATACCTGTACCAAAAGTGAAGTCCTCATCATCATAATTGTATTTATAACCACCTCTAAGAGAAATCAAATCAAAGAAAGTTATTTCAGTACCGAAGTGAAGGCGTTCGTTGTTATCATTTGGATGTGAAGCGTCTATTCCAATTTTAGATTTCACAAATTCTGATTTATATAAATCCATTGCAATTCCCACTTGAAAATGAAGCGGTAATGGATAATCGTCGGTTGCAAGTCTTGCTGGAGTTAAACGTTCAAGCGGGAAGTTTTTGTTTCTATCGTGGATAACATTCAGATCTTCACCAGACATATTTAAATCAGGACCAAAGTTTGTCATGGCCATTGCAATCGTAAGGTTATTGAAATCGAGTGTATATTGTGTTCCAATATCGAAAGCAATTCCATTTGCAGTTTCGTTCCAGATTCTCTGATAAATGTACTTTATGGAGAGACCAAATCTGAATCTATCTGTCATAAATCTTGCATATGATAATCCAATTGCCATATCCTGAGCATCGAAGTATCTTCCGGTTCCGTTAGGTTCTAATTCAGTAGTGATTTCCATTCTATCCATATTCATCACAAGAATGCTTGCTCCGAGAGTTCCTAAATCACCAAAATTTTTTGCCACAGCAAATGCATTTATATCAAAAAACTTAAACCAGTTAAAAAAAGAAAAATGAATTGAAATGGAATTGACATTTGCAATTCCCGCGGGATTCCAGAAAATGGCAGTTGCATCGTCAACTGAGCCGACAACAGCCGAACCCAAGGCAGCGTTTTTTGCTCCAATAGGAATTTGTAAAAACTGTGCACCTGCAGTTCCAAGATTTGGATTCTGCGAATAAAGCGCAGATATTAAAGTTATCAGTAAACAAAAAACTCTATTCATTTATTACCTCCAGAGATTATTTAATTACTGCGAATCGATTCATATAATCACCTTCAGAAGTTCTCACAACATAAATGTAGATTCCTGTACTTATTTCTCTTCCACCTTCTGTTCTTAGATCCCAGATCGCCGTACCTGAATTTGAATTGTGTATGATTGTTTTTATTAAATCACCATCAACAGTAAAGATATAAATTGTACATTCCGTGGGAAGATTAATAAATTGAATTTGTCTCAATGGTTCGCGACGAAGCTCACCAAATTCAGGTTCGAAAATAGAAGATACAATGTACGGATTTGGAACAACACGAATTTGATTTAAATTTTCTTTTATCAAATTTCTCTCTGTATAAGCTGATTTAACTCTAAATCGATATGAGTCTTTGATATTTGGTAAGACAGGTTTTACCGTTTCAAATGAAAAAACATTTCCTCTCTTTGGAGGATTTTGTGGTGGGAATTCAAATCGAATTGTTATTCCATGAAATGTTATCGATTCCGAATTTTTTATCGTATCTTTTCTCATAATTGTATCCAGTCTTTCATTCCGTACAAGCACACTTATGAAACCATTTCCATTAATAATTCCATAATCCTCCACTGAAATTAGATACATCATATTTCTTACTGCACTGGTATCACTTACAGTTGGTTTCAATGTGAGAAAATCTGTTCCACTTACGCGAGATAAGTTTTGAATAATTTCTGGCGGAACCAGTGAGAATAAAACTCCATCGGGAGTTGAAAATTCTTTATTCAATACAAATGGTCGCCTGTTGATTATCGTATCGTTTCCATTTTTAACAACAGTTGCAGAAAAATTAAGTGTGATATAATCGCCTGCTTTCGGTTTGAATTCGGGTGATACTGTCGGATCGGGATCGATAATTCTTATCCTCAATCCAGGATTTACGGTATAAGTTGCACCCGATTGATAAGTTTTAGGATCAGGCTGGATATAATCACCTGTGAATAAATCAATCAAATGAAATTGTCTATCAGAAATAAATTCAATCCCATAACTTCTGGGTTCTGTTCGAGCTGAATCTGTTATGATTGGTATAACTTGAGTTAGTAGTTTCCCTTTTATGGTTCTTTGAGCGTAAGAAAAATTTAAATCATAGTATCCACCTGCTAATACATCATAATCAATTGGTTTTATAACAAGATTATAATTTGAAGAACCGGTACCAGTGTAAAGAACTGTATCAGAACTAACGGATATTCTACCAAGAGGATTTGAATAAGGGATAATTGAGATTGTATTTATTGCTGAGGTATCTTTTCCCAGGGGACTTTCAAGACTCTGTCCAATTAAAGTATCGCCTCTATCGTAAGCAGTAACACAGTACCAATATTCAATACCATTTACAACATTTGTATCTGTGAAAGAATATCTCAAACCTACATCCAGACCAATACGATCTACAATGTCATAATCAGCCAATTTTTGCCATGTGACACCTTTATCGAGGCTTTTATAAACTCTATAACCTTCAAAGTCATGTTCTTTACTAAATCTATCTAAAGATTTTTCAGCTCTATCATCCCAGAAGAGAATTACTCTCTTATCACCAGCCCAGGCTAACAGTTTTGGTGCATCTGGTGGTTTACTGATTTCAAAATCATTTTCAACGATTGTGTAGGCATTATCGAGATACATCAAAGCGTTATTCAAATCATCACCAGCTACAATTGCTGTAATGAAAACTAATGTATCCCCAATTTTTAAAGTATAAGGGCCTGAACTAATCCATGCAACGATATCAAGACCTGATGGAGGAATTGTTGATGGATCATCATAGTGAATATTGCCAGATGAACCAATGTGAAAATATTTTGGTCCCAGAACTGGATTATTAAAAAGTTTTAAATCACTGGACATTATTCCGTACATAATCGAATCAATGTCTCTATCATCATCATAAAGATTATAATGCATATCTGTGATGCCCGATTGTTGACCATTAATTTCAGGAGTTCTCAGGAATGCTATTCCGAAATAACCTGTCTTACCATCTGGCCACTCTCTTGAATATCCTTTTGAGTCATAGAAGTAAAGAAAATTCTTTTCTTTGATGAAACCAATTTTATCGTCGGCATATTCAGGCACACCACCACTTACATTACCTACATCAATATCGCAATACATGGCGAAGTATAAACTGTCTAAATCTTTATTTCCTTTGTTGATGACCCGGTATTCGTAGAAGATAAGATTCTGAGCAAATTTAACACCATATGTATAACCGATCTGGTGAACTTCAAGTCCCATAATCCATTTGGAATTATTACTATCGCTAAAAACACAATAACTATCCTGATCAGATTTTAGAATTGGATTTCCATTTTCATCTTTAACTGGCCAACCATTTACAGGATGCCATGTTGTGGGATTATCACTCATCGCAACACGTGCTAATTCAGGGTTGTGATAACCTCCAATTGCTTCCCATTCTTCGTTAGTTGTAAATCTTCCCTGGACAACATTGTCAGGAATACCAATTACAGGATTTATTCTATATATGTAATGTTTTGCACTGTTAATTGGGAATTCACCGGATGGTCCTTGAGATAATCTTCTCGGATATAATTTTCCTCGATTTTCAAAAAACAAACCTATATTACTTGCGTTATGAACTCCACCAGCTCTATCCGCTATCCCGTAAGTTTTTGGTAAAGGAAGTAACCTTTCGAGTTCTTCTTTCGCTTTCTTGCTCTCCTGTGAAAAAAGAGCAGTCATCGATAGGTTTAAAATGATTAAAAGTAATTTCAATTTCATCTCCACACTCTAATTTAGTTCGATTTATAGTTTAATTCCCATTCCAATTCTTATGATTCTTGGAGGACCATAATTGGCAGGATTCTTCATCCATTCTACTGAGTGACCACCTACAAATGTGAATTCCGGATCCCCTGTATCTGGATAGACATATAAAACATTCTTACGATTCGTAAGGTTATAAATCTCAGCAAAAATTCTGAGTTTTGATTTCTTAAATATTCTGAATTCTTTTCCTATCATTAAATCAATTGTATAAGTTGATGGTTGTCTTAGAGAATTCTTCACAACAAATCCAATATCTCTACCGCTGGGTGTGTATGGATAACCACTACTTGCTTTGAATACGAGAGTGTAATCAGTGTTGGAGAATAACTTGTATCCTAAAAATTCTAAGCCTTCACCTTCCGGGATTGTGATAGTTCCGGTTGCGTTTAAGACGTGTGTTTTATCAAAATCGAGATAATATAATAATGTAGATTCTTGTGAACCAGGATATTGTTCGGTTTCTGAAGAAGCACTTCCTTTCGCTACTGAATATGTATAAGTCAATCCACCAGAAAAATATTTATCTGGTCTTACATCAATTGTTAATTCAAGTCCTTTGATATTTGCATAATCTTCATTCACATAAAGGGTATAACCCACATATCTTCCTTCGAAATAAGGGAAGTAATATCTTGTTCCGATGAGACCCGTTACATCTTTATAATATGCTACAAGATGTGCAGCAATTCTATCGGTGAATTGATGAGCGAGTCCAACTTCGTATGCTACCGTTCTTTGTGCATCGAGTGATGGTTGACCAAAAAGTGGTTCGCGAACATTTAAATCATATTGTTTATTCTCAAATAAAAATTCAAAATCTGGATTTTGAAAGAAATGACCATAGGAAAAATGAAGTTTTGTTCTCTCAGAAATTGGATGAGCAATTCCAATTCTCGGGCTGAGCTGATAACGAGGTTTTACTTTGACTATTGAATTTGGATCGAGTGGATTTTGACGGAACTCAACATTGGCATTTAAATAATCAAAACGAAGACCGAGATTGATTATCAAATAAGGAAATTCAATTTTATCCTGAATGTATGAAGCAAATTCGAAAGGATTAGTTTTGTAATTGTTTATGTAAGGAAAATTTCTTTTTGGATCATAAATATTCCAGTATCTGATCCAGTGTTTCTTAAATTGTCCTCCAAATTTTAATTCATGAATGTCAGATGCCTGCCATTGAAAATCGAGTTTGATATCTGCTGTCACGGTTCTGCTATCTGTCATTTCTAGTGGATCTGCTTTGGAGTAAAACTCGAAACCATTGCCTTTATCTGGGAAATATTCTCTCTGACTAACGGATAAATATTCTGAAGTGTCTTTATCAATGCCTGAATAGTATCCTTGATTAAAATATGAAACTCTTAAATCGTAAAACATTTTTGTTGATAAAGTGTGAGTGATAATCAGACCAGTTTGCCAGCTATCAGTTCTTATTCTGAGATACTGTTCTGGTATGTATTTCCATTCATGGTTATAATTTTGTCTGCGCCCTTTACTCCCTCTATTTGACAGAGTTACTTTGACTGAAGGGATGTAAGTTGTTGTAAGTTTTGAAAATAGAGTTGATACTTTATTATAACCAAAAGGTAAATAATTTCCACGATTATCCTGATCAAAGGAAACAAAATATTTTAATCGATTCGTGAATAATGGTCCACTAATCGAACCATTTAATCGCATTTCATCAAATCTATTGTATGGAGAGATACCGAATTCACTTGTTCTGAATTCCATCTTTGAAGAAAATCTATCGGTTCCTTCTCGAGTCACGATATTGACAACACTACTCATTGCATTTCCATATTCTGCATTAAATGTTCCTGATAGAAGAGTCATTTCCTGAATAGCATCGTTATTTATATCTGTTGCTAATCTTCCAAGAAGTGGATCTTTTACATACATTCCATCAATTAGATAGGCTACTTCGTTTGTTCTACCACCACGTACATGTATTGCTGAACCTGAACCAACAACTCCAGCTTGTAATGTCAGAATATCTGTAAACCTTGAAACAGGGAGCGCTTCAATTTTTTCACGGGTTATAACTGATATCGAACTGGTGACATCTTTTTGAATTAGCGGAGTTTGGGCAACTACATAAACTTCTTGAAGAACTATATCGGTCTGCTTTAATTGAACCTGTATTTCAGTGGTCTGATCAACGATGATTTTAACATTCTCAACGACTACGGGTTCATAACCAATTATACTCACACGGACTGAATATAAACCAGGTGGAATATTCAATATCACAAATCTCCCATTAACATCAGTTGCAGCACCAAGATTTGTACCCAATAAAATAACATTCACACCCACAAGAGGTTCTCTTGTTTGAGCATCTCTAACTGTACCAACTAATTTCCCTGTAATACCCGCAAATAACGATATCTTAAATGTGAAAAAAAGAAATATTATGAAAAGAAGCTTTTTCATAACCCACCTCTAGTTTGATTTAATTAGAGAATCACATTATTATATTTTTCCATTATCTCATTAAATTCATTCAATATTTTTTTCGACCTTTTCTTATCTCGTTTAGCACACTCTGTTGCAATCGCATTAATTAACACAGAAATTGCTGAAAATGAATTCGTAAATAACATATTCTCACTCTTAACAATTAAAGATTTATATGAGTGAAAGGTTATTGGTGAAGAAGGTTTGTTTGTAATTGAAATGACTTTGATTTTTCTTTCTTTGGCAAACTTAGCAGCTTCAATTGTATCTAATGAATATGGAGGAAAAGAGAAAGCAATAAGTAAATCTTTTTTCTCAATGAATAAAATTTGATCAAAAAAACTTGTCATATCATTTCGCAAAAAATCAGCATCAACTCCGACTTGATTTAGTTGATATGATAATAATTGGGAAAGGAGATATGAAATGCCCAGTCCCATTGTAAAGACTCGTTTGGATTTCAAAGTCAAATCAATGACTTCATCAAATATTTCTTTGTTTATCAATTGCAAAGTATCGTTTATGTTTTTAATATCTTGATTTGCCACAGCCACAAGTGTGTGCTCTTTAAGACGATCAATTTTTACAGAGGGAAACATTTCAAGTTTTCTCAGTGATTTCTGCAGAGATTTAGAAATTTCAGTTTTGAAATCACTAAATCCTTCGAATCCCAATCTTCGGGTGAATCTAACAATGGAAGCTACACTTGTTTGTGTAGCTTCCGAAATTTCGTAAATATTCAGAAATGGAATCGTATCGATATTTTCGATCAAATAATCGGCCAGTTTTCTCTGGCTTTTTGGAATTTTATCATAATTATCAAGAATTAAATTTTTCATTACTTAATTAAAACCATTTTCTTTGTTGATGTAAATTCACCCGTTTTAATGCGGTAGAAGTAAACACCTGTATTTAAATCAGATGCATCGAAATCGATAAAATGATTTCCTGTCTCGAGCTCTTGATTAATCAAAGTTTGAAGCTTTTGTCCAAGAGCATTGTAAATTTCAAGTTCAACTCTTTCTTTTTTGGGTAGTGAAAATTCTATTCTTGTTCTTGGATTGAATGGATTGGGATAATTTTGTTTTAATTGATATGAGAGAAGTGCATACTCATCTCCCACAGAAACCAGTGTCTCATATTTCTGTTGAGCAAGTAACATATTGTTGAATAACTCTTGATCACTACTGCCTACGGCAATTCCTACATAAAAGTGAACAGAATCATTCGGTTGGATGTTAACCGGTTCCTGCGTTAAGACAGCAACTGAACCATCTCCACCTGCAACAAAGAGTGTATCGAAATTTCCATATGTTAAATAACCCCAGAGTAATGAATCAGGGTCGTAATATGTTGATGTCCAATCAAATGCATGGAATGAAAATGTCGGTTGAGAAAATATTTTGTAACCAACTTTTGGACTGTTATCTCTAAATGAATAAGCGATTAAATTGTTTAAATTAAATTTTACGGTTTCAAGACCATAAGTGCCATCTGGTTGGGGTATAAATTCAATACCTATGAAAGCAGTTTTTGCTGAAGTTTCTCTATTTACAACTGTAAATTTACAAACTATAAAAGGTTGGTTTTGCCAGCCGTAGACATTTAGTCTAATTAAGAAATTTGGTGGAAGGTTTGAATATGCATTATTGAAAGCACCAAAAATTTCAAAATCACTTTTTGATGGATTTACAATATTTGATGGTGCAATTTCTTGATCAGCATCTTTTCTGTAATCGAAAACTTCATTAGGTCCAACTCCAACAAGAATTGATGAACGATCAATTTGACGGAGATTACCAATTGCAGGAGCATGAATTCTTACTCTACCATAAACATTTACCTCAACTCCTATACTCCCCGTTTGAAAGCTCTGAGCAAAAAGCTCGCTAAAAACAAATCCTGAAAAAATCAGGACAAAAAGAAGAGATAATTTTTTCATAGCCACTCCATTGTTGTTTGTTTATTGATAGTTAATTAAAAATGGTGGAATTAGTAAAATAAAACCCAGAAGAAATAAAATTATCATCAACGGTAAAACCCACTTCGCCCATCTTTCCCATGGTACTTTTGCCATTGTTAATGCGCCCATAGTCACTGCCGATGTAGGAATGATAATATTTGTATACTCACCAAATTGAAATGCAAGAATTGCCGTTTGACGGGAAACACCAGTTAAATCTGCCAGAGGCGCCATAATAGGCATTGTAAGTGCAGCTTGACCACTTCCACTATGAACAAAGAAATTAATTATTGCTTGGACAATAAACATCTTCTGTGCCGAGAAAATTGGATTTGAAGATTCGACAAAAGGAGTTAATCCATACAAAATTGTATCTATAATTTGTCCATCTCTCGCTATTACTAATGTTGCTCTTGCAAGAGCAACAATGATGGCTGTTCCAACTAAATCTTTTGCTCCATTTATGAATGATTTTATGATATCATCACTTCTCATTCCAGCGACAAGGCCAGCCACTATTCCCATAATTATAAATAACGCAGATATTTCTTCAATAAACCAGTGATATTCAATTACTCCAAATACAAGAATTAATAAGCTTAGAACGAAGAGCATTAAAACAAGTTTGTGTCGTAAACTTAATTTGTGATTTAAATTAAGTTCATTTTTAATTTCATCTTTTCTTCGTTCTTCATCGAGATCATATACAGGACTGATTGAAGGATTACGATACACCTTCTTTGCATAATGTGAAATAAAAATCACAGCAATTGAAGTTGAAATTAACCAGCAGACTATTCTATATCCGATACCAGAGAAAAGTGGTAATTCAGCAATTCCCTGTGCTATTCCAACATTGAATGGGTTCAGATATGCACTTGCAAATCCAATGTGAGCACCTATTAAAGGAATGGCAACTCCAGTAATTGAATCGTAGCCGAGAGCGATTGCAATTGGAACTATAATCAAAACAAATGGAATGATTTCCTCATTCATTCCAAAAGTTGCACCACCAAAGGAAAAGAGAAAAACCAGAAGAGGGATGAAAGCTGTTTTCATCACTTTTGATCTATGGTGTAGAATCAGAAGATTGTTTATGAAGGAATCAATCGCACCTGTACTTGTTAGGATATTAAATGCTCCACCAACAAAGAGTATGAAACCAATTATCAATGCTGCTTCCTTGAATCCTTTCAGAGGGGCAATGAAAAGATCAAGTAACCCTTGAGGATTGCTGTCACTAAATTTAAATGAACCCGGAACAACTACTTCTCGACCATTTAAAGTTGTGCGTTCGTAATTGCCTCCAGGAATTATCCATGTTAAAATTGCAATAAGTATGAGAAGAGAAAAAATCAATAAATAAGTATTGGGGACTTTTAGTTTAATTTTTAATTGTTTCACCTCACTACTCTCTTTGTGTTTAAATCAAATTTTTGTTTAGGTAGAAGTATGTGCATTATTATATTGCTACCACCTAATTTTTCTTTTTCACTTTCAGTTAAATCGGTTGATTTGCTTGCATCAAAAACTATAACTTGACTTTCACCAATTACTTCAAAGATTTTATCGGGATATACAATAATTGCAGTTGATTCATCGATACCTATTCCGAGTTTTGTAAAATTTTCAATTACTACACTTATCAATCGATTTAATCTTTTTCGTTTAATAAAATGCTGGTCTATGATTACATCATCAAGAAATCCAAATCCTTCTGCTACAACAACATTTCCAGTTTCAATTGTGCTAAACGGGTTCGTGGAATCTTTGTTTTTGTACTCATCTCCAGTAATCATGATTTTACTCATAACCGCAGCACCTGCACTTGTTCCACCAATTATTCCCCCATTGTGATAGATTTTTTTAATTAAGTCAAGAAGTTTTGTATTCAATAAATCATTCGTTAGTCTATTCTGATCTCCCCCTGTGAAAAACACTACTTTGCAATTTGAAAATGGTTTAATGTAATTTTCATCGTTCGCTTTAGCTCGATCACCATAGAAAACAAACACTTTTTTGAATCCTAAATCACTGAATTCTTTTGTCAATCTTTTACCTGTTTCGATTTGTTCACCCGAAGCATTGGGGATAATTAAAACTTCCGACTCCACCCCCGCGAGTTGAACGATTTTATTCATAATTTCTGAAGTGCGTTCGCCACCACCGATTATAACAAGTGTTCCTTTTGATTGAGCGCTTACTTGAATAATTGCAGACAAAATAATATGGATGAGTATTTGCTTAATCATAATTCATTAATTGATATGCTATTTTTGATGCCTTTATTAAGTCACTTATGAGTATATATTCTTGATTACTGTGTGGATTTTTTGCTCCTATCCCAATGTTTACTGTTTGAATACCTTTTTCATTTAAAGAATTAGCATCACTTCCGCCAAAAGAGATTGATTCTTCTGGTTCGAGTCCTGCTTTTTTAATTGCGTTCTTAATTTTTTTATAAACATCCATATCACTATTGATTTTATAAGGTTTAAAATCCCAGCGACTCTCGATCTTAAACTCACAACCTTTTTTATTGCATTCTTCCTCAAAAACATTTTTAATAAAATCAAATTGCTCGTTGATTTTTATCATATCAAAAGAACGAATTTCGCCTTCTATTAAAACTTTAGCAGGAACTATGTTAGTAGCTTCACCACCAATTATCTTTCCAAAATTCAATGTTGTTTCTTCATCAATTCTTCCTTGTTTTATGCGAACAATTGATTTTGCAGCAACTTCAATAGCGTTTATCCCTTTCTCCGGTTCAATACCTGCATGCGCGGGTTTTCCATGAACGCTTATTTTGAACATGAGAGCTCCAGGTGAACTAACAATAAATTTACCTGGGTCAAGATGAGAATCGAAAACAAAACCCATTTTAATGTTTGGGGTTGGCTTTAAAAATTTAGAACCAGTCAGTGTAGTTTCTTCACAGATAGTAAAGGCGATAGTAAATGGTTTCAATTTTTCTTTATTCTCTAACGATTTTTTTAATGCATAGAGAATAGCTGCAATTCCTGCACGATTATCAGCTCCAAGAATAGTTGTACCATCAGAAGTAATTTTCCCTTCCATTATTATCGGATTTAAATTCTTTGTTGAGCTTGCGGTATCCATATGTGATAAGAGAATGAAATTCCCACCTCCATTGATTCTGCAAATTAAATTCCCGGATTTTCCACCATCTATCTTATTAGCATCATCTTCGATTATTTCAATTTCTGGATGATTGCAAAAATTTCTGATGAAATTAGCAACTTCTTTTTCATTCCCCGATAGCCCCTCAATTCTTGCGAGTGATAAAAACAGTTCAACTATTTCTTTTGCATCAAACATTCGTGAAACCTTTATTTCACTTTTTAAGAATTTGTAACTTCTGTTTCATATTAATAAAAATAAATTAAAAAGTCAAATACTTTAGATTCAATTTGTTAGGTTTGAGACTATTAGTACTGAGTTGATTATTCGCAAGGATATTTAGAGAATTCTGATTTAACTTGAAATTTTTGAATTGTTAGAACTTTGAGAGACTTTGATTTGAATGAAAATTGTCTTTTTGATTTGAACAATTCTATCGTTCATTTTGATTTTAATCATTGAATGGTTATTAAGTCATGGGATAAATTAAAGATTCGAATCTTAATTGAACTCAAATTTTATCTTTTCTTATATTGCAAACAATTTGATTAAATTTTTATTAAAATTTGAGATTTTGAGGGAAAAGAGAGCCATGAAGAGAGAACTTTCGAAAGTTTATAATCCAAAAGATGTTGAGGATAAATGGTATCAATTCTGGGAATCGAATAAGCTCTTTCACGCAGAGATTGATTATTCTAAAAAACCTTACACAATTGTAATACCACCTCCAAATATAACCGGTAGTTTGACCATGGGACATATCCTGAACAATACACTTCAGGATATTTTTATTCGATGGAAAAAAATGGAAGGTTATAATGCATGCTGGATACCTGGAACAGACCATGCATCGATTGCAACGGAAACGAAAGTAACTGCTTATTTGAAAGAACAGGGAATCGACAAAAAGAAAATTGGTAGGGAAGAATTCCTTAAACATTGCTGGAAATGGAAGGAAACTTATGGTGGAATAATTTTAAAACAGCTCAGAAAACTTGGTGTGGCTTGCGATTGGGATAGATTAAGATTTACAATGGATGAAGATTATTATCGACTAGTATTAGAAGCATTTGTTCACCTCTATAAAAAAGGATATATCTATCGTGGTCTAAGAATGGTGAACTGGGATCCGGCATCACAATCTGCAATTTCTGACGAAGAAGTGATTTATCAGGAAATTCAGGGTAAATTGTGGTATTTTAGATATCCACTGAAAGATAGTGAAGGATATGTTGTTGTAGCTACAACTCGTCCCGAAACAATGTTAGGTGATACTGCAGTTGCTGTCAATCCTGATGATGAAAGATATAAACATTTAATTGGTAAAACGGTTGTACTTCCAATTGTTAATAGAGAGATACCAATCATTGCAGATAACTATGTTGATAAAGAATTTGGAACAGGTTGTGTTAAAGTTACTCCGGCACATGATCCAAATGATTTCGAAATAAGTCAGAGACATCCGATCGAAATAATAAACATTATGAACCCAGATGCTACACTAAATGAGAATGTACCGGAAGAGTTTCGTGGACTTGATCGATTTGTTGCTCGAAAAAAAGTTGTTGAGAAATTCGATGAACTTGGCTTACTGGAAAGAATAGAGGATTATAAAACTAACATTGGTTATTCTGAAAGAGGAAAAGTTCCTATTGAACCATATCTTTCTGAACAATGGTTCATGCGAATGGACGAGTTAGTAAAACCTGCGATTAGATCAGTAGAAGAAGGTAAAGTAAAATTTCACCCAGATAGATGGTCAAAAGTTTATTTCCACTGGATGTATAATATCAAAGACTGGTGTATTTCAAGACAATTGTGGTGGGGTCATCGAATCCCTGTGTGGTATTGTCAAAACCAGAATTGCAAAGAGATCATCGTTCAGGTTGATGAACCGAAAGTTTGTCCAAAGTGTGGAAGACAAGACTTAAAACAAGATGAAGATGTACTTGATACCTGGGCATCCAGCTGGTTATGGGCACATGGAGTCTTTAGAACAGAAGAAGAGCTGAATTATTTTTATCCCACTGATACACTAGTTACAGGTCCAGATATTATATTTTTCTGGGTAGCAAGGATGATAATTGCTGCTCACGAATTCACGAATAATATTCCTTTTAAGGATGTTTATTTCACGAGCATAATTCGCGATGAAAAAGGGAGAAAAATGAGCAAATCGCTCGGGAATTCTCCCGATCCACTCGATGTGATAGAGCAATATGGTGCAGATGCTCTACGATTTACAATAATCTATTTAGCTCCGTTAGGACAGGATGTTCTTTTCTCAACAGACAAATGTGAGATTGGTAGAAACTTCGCGAATAAAATATGGAATGCCGGAAGATTTCTATTGCTCAATTCAGAGAACATTAAAATAAAGTACAAATTGAAATATGAATTTCTTGATTTAGCCGATAAATGGATTCTAAGTAGACTAAATTCGACAATAAAAGATTACACCCAGGCTCTCAATTCATTCAGAATTAATGATGCATCAAAGTTAATCTATAATTTTATATGGAGTGATTTCTGTGATTGGTATGTCGAATTTGTGAAAACACGAATCACCGAAGAAAAAGATGAGAATGTAAAATCCGCAGTTCTATCTAGAGCAATTTATATTTATGAGAATATCTTAAAGCTTTTGCATCCTATCATGCCTTTCATCACTGAGGAAATATTTCAGACAATCTATGCACTCGATGAGTCTCGAGAAAGGAAATCTGAGATAGTTACTATCATGACAGAAAAATTCCCCATAGCAGATGAGAGTTTTATAGATGGAGATTCAGAGAAAAAGATAGAAGTGCTTCAAGAGTTGATTTCTTCCATCAGAAACATTCGCGGAGAGATGAATATACCACCTTCAAAAAAATGCGATGTTCATATAAAAGTTGAGGATAATCAATTCGAAGATTTAGTGAATGCTTACTCATTCTATGTTGAAAGATTAGCTCGTGTTGATAATATTCTGATAGGGAAAAATATTCCCCGCCCAAAAAATTCTTCTGTTTCTGTTATAAAAGGGAATGAGGTTTATATTCCATTGGAAGGATTGATTGATGTAAATGTTGAAAGAGAGAGATTGAGAAAAGAAATAGAAAGATTAGAAAATCTGCTTGAAGGTGTTAACAAAAAACTTTCGAATGAAAACTTTATTAATCGTGCCCCAGCAGATATAATTCAAAAAGAGAAAGAGAAACTGCAGAACTTTTCCGAGGCTTTGGAAAAAGTTCGTAAAAATTTGTTGATGTTATCAGAAAATTAAGATTAATTCTAACCTGCACGATATATGTGATTGCACTAAAATTTTATGGCAGGTTAACATTAACCTTAGCAGTTTAATAAATTTAAATTCTTCTTTATAGATTAGTTAATCGAAGATTTTTCATTTGTATTTTCTCCTTCCCAATAATTAGATAAAAATAAATTTTATCATTCTTTCAAACCTTCTTGAATTTCAATTATTCTGCACATCACAAATAATTCTTCATTTTTTCTTATCCTAATTCTTTCTATTTTGAATTAAACTTTGAAACGAATTAATCAAAGAGGTTTCTGCGTTTTAATGAAAAGATTATTGCTGATCTTATTAGTGGTCTATTCTAAAATATTATTCGGACAATCTATTTCTGTTCAAGGTGTAATACGGGATAAATTTACTACCAATGGACTAGATTCTGCTTATGTAATTCTTGTCAATTCATCTAACTTGTTACAGCGAGATACATTTTTTGCAAACTCACAGGGATTTTTCTCATTCATGTTAAGTTCTCAGGATGAATCGGGTGTTATAAATGATTTTTACATCTCTAATCCGTTTCCGAATCCTTTCAACCCATCGATAAGCATAGATGTTTATATTCCTTCAGCGGAAAAATTGGAAATTGAAGTTTATAATATTCTGGGGCAACTAATTGATAAAAAAAGTTTTTCCGTTAGTGCAGGCAAACATCGAATCGATTATAATGGTAAAGGAAGTGCTGGAATATATCTGCTCCTGATGCGATATAAGAATCATAGTTATGTTAAAAAAATTCTTCAACTTGATCACCTAAATGGAGATGGTATAAAAATTCAATCAAGTGCTTTTAATGAGAGAAATAAATTCCAGAAAGCAAAATCAAATAATTATTATCTGATTGCAGAAAGATTTCTCTATGTTCCAGACACAATTCAGATAAATAATTCACAAAATCACAATTTAATTTTTGAATTAGAGACAGTTCATCAGAACGCTATTCTAATTGATTTACATAACGATGTCCTTGAAAAAGTAGTGAATGGATATGACCTCGGAATATGGAATTCAAAAAATCACTCAGATATTCCGCGATTCTATAAAGGTGGAGTTGATGTTCAGTTTATGGCTTTGTGGGTAAATCCAACATTATATCCTGATAATCCTTTTCAACAAACTCTGAGAATGATCGACTCTTTCAAAGTTCAATTGAACAAATACAGTACATTGATAGCTCAGGCTTCGAATTTCCGTGAGATTGATAGTCTGACAAAAATTGGGAAGTTAACCGCAATTCTTTGTGTCGAAGGTGGACATGCTATTGAAGAAGATTTGACAAAATTAGATTCCTTGTATATGCTGGGTGTTAGATATATGACTATTACATGGAATAACTCTACAAGTTGGGCAACATCTGCTCAAGATCCTCAAGCTGCAACCAGAGGGCTTTCAGAATTTGGGCGAGAGGTGATTCGAAAAATGGACTCCTTAGGAATGATTATAGATGTCTCTCATGTTGGGGCCAAAACTATTGATGATATTTTAGAAACAACAAATAACCCAATAATCGCATCTCACTCTGGAGTGAAGACTTTGAGAAATCATTACCGAAATCTCACAGATCAACAAATTATAAAAATTGCGCAAAAAGGTGGAGTTATTGGGGTGATATTTTATCCACCTTATTTAACTATTGCATCATCAGCAACAATCAATAATGTTATTGCTCATATAGACTATATAAAAAATCTTGTTGGAATTGATTATATCTCCCTTGGTTCTGATTTTGACGGTATAGAAAGAGTTGTTGTAGGTCTGGAGAATGTTACTAAATTTCCAAATTTAACGGAGGCTCTTCTAAGAAGGGGTTATTCAATTTCCGATATAAGAAAGATTTATGGAGAAAATATTTTAAGAGTTTTCAGACAAGTTTGTAACTGATACTTAATTGAGAGTAGAGAGAGCATATTTTTTACTAAATTGAGATAAATTATTGTTTGACTTTTATCAAACAAGTTGTTTATTATTGCAAACAAAAATATCGGAGGATAAATGAAAAAACTTCTCACAATTTCTCTCTTTCTTTTTTCCCACACATTCATATTCGCAAGCGGATTTCAAATTAATGAGCATGGTGCTCGTGCGATGGGAATGGGTGGCGCATTTGTTGCAGTGGCAAATGATCCATCTGCAATATTTTTTAATCCTGCGGGCTTAGCCCAGTTGAAAGGTCTTAAATTAATGTTAGGTACCACATTAATCACTCCAAGTGCATCTTTCAGAGGACCTGCTCCTCAGGTTACTGAATACAAAATGGTTAAACAATTATTCTATCCGATTAATCTTTATGGTACCTATCAATTTTCAAATAAATTTGTGGTAGGGCTTGGTGTAAATAATCCCTATGGACTCGGAACTAAATGGGATGATAATTGGGTGGCAAGATTTGTTACAACTGAATCTGATTTAAAAACTTTTTTCATCACTCCATCTTTTGCATATCAGGTTTCTGATAATATCTCAGTAGGCTGGGGTTTAGATTTTGTTTACAGCATGGTCACTCTTAAAAGAAAAGCCGACCTTGCTCCATTTGCAGGCGAAGCAGATGTGAAGCTCACTGGCGATGGAACCGGATTTGGTTACCGATTCGGCTTACTCGCAAAAGTGACAAACGAATTATCTCTCGGATTTTCTTTCCGAAGCGATGTAAAAATTTCTTACACTGGAACTGCTGAAACCAAAGGTCCTCAACAATTGCAGGCTAATCTACCCAATGGTGATGTAAAAACTGAATTAACTACACCACAGAATTATACAATTGGAGCAGCTTATAAAGTAACACCTGAATTACTTCTATCGGCTGATTTCCAATATGTTACCTGGTCAACATATAGAGATTTGAAAGTTGATTTTGTTGATCCCAAATGGCCTGATTTAAGTTCACCACGAAATTATTTCGATTCCTTCATTGCACGACTTGGTGCTGAATACAAACTCCTTTCTTTTGTTGATTTGAGAGCAGGATTTTTCTTTGACAAGAATCCGATCAGAGATCCTTATGTCGATCCAACTCTTCCCGATGCAGATAGATTAGGATTCAATTTCGGGTTTGGATATAAATTAAACGAAAATGTCAAATTCGATTTTGCCTATATGTTCTTGAGATTTGCTGAAAGAACAATTACAAATTCACATGTTACCTATACAGGCAATTCTCCTCTCAATGGTACTTATAATTCATCAGCACATTTATTCGGACTAAATGTATCATATAATTTTTAATTAGAGAAAGGAGAAGAAAATGAAAAAGATTTTATCGTTTGTGATATTATTGATTGTATTTCTCGCTATCGGTTGTGAAGACCGAAGCGAGTTGACACCACCTGCTCCTCCATCACTCGGTTCAGTAAGTTTTGATAGATTCGTTACGCTTGGAAATAGTTTAACTGCAGGATATCAAAACGGTGCATTATACGAATCTGCTCAAATGTATTCTATTGGAAAACTAATTGCAGAGCAAGTAGGTGTTCCTTTTGAACAACCAATCGTTTCTGATCCAGGTACAGGTGGAAGATTAGAACTTCAAGGAATTACTTCAACAGGCGTTCAAATATTCACGAATCCAAATCAAGGAGAACCAAAAAATCTAAACTTAAATCGTCCATATAATAATTTGGCTGTTCCAGGTGCATTTGTGTATGATATAGCAAATGCTATCAGTAGTACGACTTGTTATACTTATGTTTTTGGTGGGGGAATAGCGAATCCATTGTTTGACTTAGTCTTAAGAGGTCTAGGATCTCAGCTGACTCAGGCAAAAGCGTTAAATCCAACTCTTATCACATTATGGATCGGAAATAATGATATACTGGGACATGCAACATCTGGTGCCACTATTCCATTTACTCCAGTTACAAATTTTGCAGGATTATACACACTCTTGGCGAATGAACTTGAAGCAACAGGAGCAAAAGTTGTTGTAGCAAATATTCCCGATGTTACAGCAATTCCATTCTTTACTACAGTTGGACCGACTCTTTATGCTCAGGGAATTCAGTATGTGTGGGCAGAAAGAAGTGTTGGGGATACAATACCTGTAAATGTTTTAACGAATTATCTCACTCTAAGAGCAATTGATCAATTAAATGCTGGTAAAGGGTTGTCAAAATCAAATCCCTTACCTAATTCAGTTGTTCTTGATTCACTTGAAGCAGAAAATGTTAAATCAGTTATAAGTCAATATAATGCTACTATCGCAGGTTTAGCATCTTCAAAAGGGTTTGGACTTGTTGATGCGAATGCTTTATTAAATCAAGCAAAGACTGGAATTACTGTGAATGGAATAAGATTCACGACACAATATGTAACAGGTGGATTGTTCAGTCTTGATGGTGTTCATCCAACGAGTAGAGGTTATGCTATCGTTGCAAATGAATTTATTAAAGTAATAAATCAGAAATGGGGAGCCAATATTCCTTTAATTAATGTATCAACCATTCCTGGTAGCTTGTTATTAACGAAAGGCTATACAGCTTTAGGATTACCGATTTTACCTGAAGGTGCTCTGGATAATTTGTTGTTCTAACAAAGAATTAGTTTTAACCTCCTCAAGCCTGTGTGGAGTCTTTCTCCCACAGGCTTTTCTTTTTTGTTAGAATAAATTGAATATTTTTGCAGTTTTGTTTTTATGTATAAGTGGATTCATTTTCAAATTTAATTAAGGAGTTTAAATGCAAATCGGGATAGTTGGATTACCACTTTCGGGAAAAACTACATTGTTCCAAACTTTGACTAAGACTCACTTAGATTCAACTGCTCTCTCAAAAAGTGAAGCACATCAAGCTGTTATAAAAGTTCCTGATAAAAGATTAGAAAAATTAGCGGAGATTTTCAAACCAAAAAAAGTCGTTCACGCTACGATTGAAATTGTTGATGTAGTAGGACTTCAAAAAGGAGAGACTGGCACAGCTCAATTTACGAGTAATTTTTTGGCAAAGGTTAAAAATAATGACGCTCTTGTACAGGTTGTCCGATTATTTGAGAATGAATTTGCTCCTCATCCTTCTGGTTCAATTGATATGATGAGAGATATCAATACCTTCGAAACGGAGTTTATTATTTCAGATTTATCGGTGATTGAGAATCGTCTGGAAAAAATTAAAAAACAAATTCAAAAAACACAGGATGAAAATTTAAAGCGTGAAATCCCTGTTCTTGAAAAATGCCTCGATTATCTGAACAAAGAAATCCCTCTCCGTGATGCAGAGCTAACCAGAGACGAAATCAAATTGTTGAGGGCTTATCAGTTGCTTTCACTGAAACCAATGCTAATAGCACTCAATCTGGACGATTCTTTAATAAATAAGGAAGAACAATTTTTTGATATTCTTATAAAGAAAAAACTTTCAAAGAACACACGAGCTTTAGCTTTTTATGGTAAAATTGAAATGGAACTCTCAGAACTTTCTGATGAAGAGGCAAAGGCATTTATGGAAGAATATGGAATTCGGGAATCCGCTCTTACAAAATTAATTCGCGAAGCTTACGACTTGCTCGGACTTCAATCATTCTTTACAGTAGGAGAGGATGAAGTTAGATCCTGGACAATTAAAAAAGGGATGAATGCTCAGGAAGCAGCTGGAGAAATACACACAGACTTTTATAATAAATTCATAAGAGCTGAAGTAGTACATTATGACGATTTTATCAAATATGGCTCCTTTGCAAAAGCAAAAGAATTTGGAGCGTGGCGTCTCGAAGGTAAAGAATACATTGTTAAGGATGGTGATATTCTTGTTATTCGACACAATTAATGTTTGGATAACTTGAGATAATACTCAATTCAATCTTTTGATCCCGAATGGTGTGAAATATAATCCTGATTTTTTAATTTCCTCAAATAACAAAAGATTATCTTTTTTTCGTTCTTGAAGTTTATGATACAAATGATACTGGATTGCTATATTGTTCAAGGATTGAATGCTAATTCCTGCAAGCTCGAGACGGAATTGTAAATCTGTATCTTCTCCAATTGAAGGATGTTCATATCTTTCATCAAAACCGTTCACCTTGAGAATATCTTCTTTTTGAATTGAGAAATTACAACCGAGTAATCCTCTGTTTTTTCTGTTCAGTATTTTTCTTAACAATTCCGATTTAATGTATATGCCTTTCTCAAAATCTGTCGTTTTACCAAAAATACTGTCGATTAAAATTAACTTATTGTTCCTTTCAAGAAATTTTCTCCTGACTAATTCTTCGTTTAATAATAAAGTTAGTTTTTCAGAAAGATTTACTCTTCTACCAGTAAGACAAACATTTTTTTTTCGATTCAAATAATGCTCTCTTAGAAATTCAGAGTGAGGAATACAATCCCCATCAATAAACACTAAATAATTGGCTGAACTTTCTATTATAGCTTTATTTAAAATTTTATTTTTTCGGAAACCCTTATCCTCTTGCCAGATATGCTTGATTGGGAAAGGGTAATTATGAATTATCTTGTTAAGTTCATTTATCACAAAATCATTCGAACCATCATCTGCAATAATAACTTCAAAATTTTTGAATGTTTGAATTTCTAAACCTGCTAAAACCAGTTTGAGATAATCTAACCTGTTATAAAACGAAATGATCAAAGAAATTTCCATCATATTCATTGTCATTTTATTTTGCAATAATTTTGAATATAAAATAAACAGTTTGAATTCATTATGAAAAATAGAAAATTATTCTTGTATATCATATCAGGATTTGCACTCATAGTCGTTTTAATTGTTGCTCTGAGTGTTGGTCAGACAGAGAAATCTGAATTGGAAGTTTTTGATCATGTTGATTATACAAGAAATATTATTCTAAATGGTGGATTTGAGTTTTTTGAACTTACACCATGGAAATCAAACATAGAAAATACCAGACATCAAAATGTTATACTCGATGATATTATCAAATTCGAAGGCAATCAAAGCTTAAACATTAATCGTTTCACAAAACAAAATGGAGGAAAGGAGTCCGAGATAAAGGTTTATCAGATCCTTAAAAAATTTCCAACTAACAAAAAATTAATATTGAATGGTAGAGTGAAAACTGAAGAATCAAATTCAGTCTTTTTGTGCATTGAACTCTATTCAAAAAGTGATAGTCTTTTGGCAATTGCGATCAGTGATACATTACGAGGTACAAATGATTGGTCTCATTTAACCACATGGGTAAGAACAATTAATCCCCAACTTTCGTATGTTAAGATTGTTTGCAATTTAACTGGTAGCGGTAGAGCTTGGTTTGATAAAATTGAATTATATCCTGTAGAAATTAATGAGAATATTTTTATTCCTTTTGGTAGGAAATCAAACAATTAAGAAAACTCGAAAAACAGCTTATTTTTCAATATTTTTTTGTTTTTGACGGTGCTAAATAATATATTTGAAGGCTAATTTTTATCACATAATGAGTGGATAACTATGAAAAAATATCGTTTTAAAATAATACTAGTTTTAGCATTAATTGGACTGGGAATTTATTTCCTCTATCCTACTATTCAGGATTATTTCAATACAAAAGAGATTAATAAAATCTTGCAAGAACGAAAGGAACAATATCTTAAATCTCATCCCGATGCAAAATCCACAGAAGTTGATAGATACCTCACTCAGGTCGAGGATAGTATTCGTAATGCTGATCCATCTATTAGAAAAGCTCGGGAAAAGAGGTTAAAGTTAGGTCTTGACCTACAGGGTGGTATGTATATCGTTCTTGAAGTTAATACATTAAAACTACTCGAGAAGCTCGCAAAGAATCCAGATGAGAATTTTTATGAAATATTAAAAGAAACTGAGAGAATTGTAAAAGTCAGTGAACAACCTGTTGTTCAGGTATTTGCGCAGGAAGCTAAAAAACGCGGAATAAGGTTGAGTCGTTATTTTGGTGAAATAAGAGATGATGATGATAAAATAATTAGTATGCTTGAAAAACAATCAGAAGATGCTGTTTCTCGTGCTCAGGAAATTATTCGAAATAGAGTAGATCAATATGGTGTTTCTGAACCAAGTATTCATATTTCAGGTTCGCGAAGAATAATTGTTGAGTTACCTGGAGTTGCAAGAAAAGAAGAAGCAAGACAATTATTACAGGGAACAGCATTGTTAGAATTTAATCTCGTGAAAGATCCTGAGTTTACATTTGCACTACTTGAAAAAATCAACAAAGTTCTTGCCGGTAAACCTCTTGAAGATACTTTGGCAAGCGATACAACAAAAACAGACACTACGAAAAAATCTCCCGAACAAATGACTCAGGAAGAATTCGAGAAAGAGTATCCATTGTTTACTGTTGCCGTTCCCAATCCACAATCGAATACTGCAGATTTGTTCGTTCGTGAAAATGACAGAAGTAAAGTAGAGTTAATGTTAAATCGACCAGAAGTGCAAAATGTTATTCCTAAAGATGTAAAATTTGTCTGGAGTGCAAAACCAGAATTCTTTGCTGAAGGTCAGGGTATATACCGGCTATATTGTGTTAAGGCAACTCCGGAATTGACAGGTGGGGTTATTACCGATGCCAGGGCAACACTGGATCCACAGAATAGCTCACCAATTGTTACTATGGAGATGAACGCAGAAGGTGCAAGGGATTGGGCGAGAATAACGGGCAATAATATAGATAAGAGAATAGCGATTATACTTGATGGTGTGGCTTTTTCAGCTCCAACAGTGCGGAGCAAAATAACAGGTGGAAGATCTCAAATTGAAAACATCGGAACCCTCGAAGAAGCAAAACTTCTCGAAATAGTTTTGAAAGCAGGTGCTCTACCAGCTCCTGTTGACATAATTGAGGAGAGAGTTATTGGTCCATCTCTTGGACAGGATTCAATTCAAAAAGGTGTGACATCTGCACTAATTGGTGGATTATTAGTGATTTTATTTATGGTTTTCTGGTATAGATTCGCAGGTGGTGTTGCAGATTTTGCGGTGATTATTAATGTCTTTTTCATCCTCGCTGTGCTTGCTGGATTTGGCGCAACCTTAACTCTGCCAGGTATCGCTGGAATTATCTTGACAATTGGTATGGCAGTCGACGCCAATGTTCTGGTTAACGAAAGAGTTCGTGAAGAATTAAAAACAGGCAAAACCATTAAAGCAGCTATTGATGCAGGATATTCAAAAGCCTTTTCTGCTATTTTTGATGGAAACATTACCACATTCTTTACAGGACTCATACTTTATCAATTTGGGAGTGGACCAATCCAAGGATTCGCTCTCACTCTTATGATTGGAATTGGTGCAACTTTATTTACTCAGTTATTTATCACAAGACTAATTTTTGATGTCTTCGTTGAACAAGGAACTAAACCAAACTTCGGTTAGAATTCGGGAGTTAATATGAGATTATTTGAAAACATTAATATTGATTTCTTAAGCAAAAGAAAATTTTTCTATATTCTTTCTGTCGTTATCATTTTACTTGGATTAATTGTGATTGCTATAAAAGGACTCGAATATGGAATCGACTTTACAGGTGGTAGCGAGGTAATTGTTAGCTTTAATAAACCAGTTGATTTGGCTAAAGTTAGAGCTGCCACAGGTGGAATTGGTATCGGGAATGTTGAGGTTAAAACTTTCGGTACAACTTCGGAAAATGTGCTTATCAGAACTCCATTACAGGAAATCACTCAAGAACAGTTTGACAATATCATAAATAAAATTAAATCCAATATAAATGAGATACTGCCAGAAACACTTTTTACTGTTAAAGAGCAAACTATTAATTCAGTGATTTTTACTTTACCCTCTTATGATACTGCACAAGTTGTTGTTGAGTATCTAATGACGAAAGGATTTCAAGCGGGTTTATTATCGTTAGAAGAAGATAATAGAGATATAATTGTGAGAGTTGGTGTAGCAGATCTAATCCGGGAAGGATTAAAAGAAAAATTTCCTGACTACAAATTCGAGATTATAAAAGAAGATAAAGTTGGGCCAAAAATTGGTAAAGAATTAAGACGCGATGCAATAATTGCAATTTTACTTTCTTTGGTCATTATTTTGATTTACTTAGGATTTCGGTTCAAATTTGTTTTCGGTGTTGGTGCTGTGCTTGCTCTTTTCCATGATGTTTTAGTCACACTTGGCTTTGTCTCCTTCTTTAATGGATTAATACCTGGTCTAAATCTTGAAGTTACTCAATCTGTAATTGCAGCGTTTCTAACTCTTGTTGGCTTCTCGGTTAACGATACTGTAGTTGTTTTTGATAGAATCAGAGAAAATTTGAAAATACACAAAACAATGGATTTAAAAGATTTGATTAATATGAGTATCAACAGAACATTGTCCAGAACAATTTTAACTTCAGGTACAGTGTTTCTTGTTATTCTCGCATTACTATTGCTTGGTGGTGAAGTTAATCGTGGATTTGCATTTACCTTTATGATTGGAATCATTACAGGTACTTATTCTTCGATTTATATTGCTTCTGCTGTGGTTTATGATTGGACAGTTCGTAGGAAAAAAGGAAAAATTGAATTTTAGTTTTGCAGATTTAATTGAATAAAATTATTTTGATAAAAAATAGAGGTTTATATGAAGATAAAACAAAAAGAAGCATATAATGCTGTAATTCTTGAACTTCATGGAAATGTAATGGGTGGTCCAGATGCTGCTGAGTTGAATACTCTTCTCCACAAGTTACTTGATGAAGGTAAAAAGAATGTTGTTATGGATCTTTCAAATGTGAAATTTATTAATAGTTCCGGTTTGGGCATTTTGATAAGTGCTTTAACAACTATGAGAAACGGGGGAGGTGACTTAAAACTTGCTAATGTGACTGAAAAAATTGAAAGTCTTTTAATGATTACAAAATTGATTACAATCTTTGAGCATTATAATTCCGTTGAAGAAGCTGTTAAAAGCTTCCAGAATAAAAATTAATGTTATAAAATTTTTCGAGTAAATTTGTATCCGTATTAGTCTAATAACTAATACGGATTTTTTTTTGATAAGAAGGAGATTAATAATGAGTGTTAGAGTAATCATTGGTTCTCAATGGGGTGATGAAGGAAAAGGTAAAATAGTAGATTTATTAAGTGAAGATGTAGATGTCGTGGTGCGTTACCAGGGAGGTGCAAATGCAGGTCATACAATATTTGTAAACAATAAAAAATTTGTACTCCACCTTATCCCATCTGGTATAATAAGAAAGAATATCTTGTGTGTTATAGGTAATGGAGTGGTACTCGATCCATCAGCTTTCCTTGAAGAAATCGATATGTTGTTGCAAAATGGTATTAGTGTTGATGATAGAATTATTATTATGCCAAATACACATCTTGTTCTACCATTTCACAAAATTCTTGATCAATTGAGTGAAAAAGGGAATAATAAAATTGGTACAACTGGTAAAGGTATTGGCCCTGCTTATGCTGATAAATATTCTCGAATCGGATTAAGAGCTATCGACTTATTCAATGATGAATATGTCATTAATCTTATAAGTAAAAATGTTGATATAAAAAATGTATTTGCAAATCATTATTACAAGATAGATAAATTCAATCCAGAGGAAATCATTGATTATATATTTCAATTGAGAGATAAGCTTAAGAATTTTATCACACGTGATTCAACTTTTCTATCAAATTTAGCTTCTCAAAACAAGAAGATTTTACTTGAAGGGGCACAGGGTGCTCTACTTGATGTAGATTTCGGCACATATCCATATGTAACTTCATCAAATCCAACAATTGGAGGTGCAATTACAGGTACAGGTATCTCTCCCAAATTTATTTCTGAAATTCTTGGTGTTGCTAAAGCATACTGTACTCGAGTTGGAGAAGGACCATTTCCAACAGAACTAAATAATAAAATTGGAGAGCATATAAGATTAGTCGGGAATGAATTTGGTGCAACAACGGGAAGACCGAGAAGATGTGGTTGGCTTGACTTACCAGCTTTAAAATACTCTATCGCTATCAATGGAATAGATTCTTTAGCTATTACAAAGTTGGATGTATTGAGTGAGTTTGAAAATATTGATGTATGTATAGGCTATAAAATAAATGGTGCTGAAATTAATTACTTCCCGGTTAATAGTTTAGAATTAAACTTGGTTGAACCGGTTTACAAAACTTTTCAAGGTTGGAAAAAATCAATTCAAGGAATAAGAGAATTTTCCCACCTTCCCGATGAAACGAAAGTTTATCTAAATTTTATCGAAGAATTTACAGGTGTGAAAATAAAAATAATATCTACTGGATTTGAAAGAAATGACTCAATCATATTATAAACTGATTTTATATTTTATTCTAGTCCTAATTTTTAGTATAACTAATTTCGGTTATTTGAGTGGACAAAATGAGCGTGATGATGGAATTGTTGTGGTTTATCCTAAAAAAAATCAGATTGTTAATCCGCAGGAAGGTTCTTGCTTGATTCTTGGGAGGATCAGCAAGAAATATAATCAGTTATTCATTAATGGTGAAAAAGTAGATTTCGATTTAAGCGATAGAACATTTTTACATTATGGAAAAATTATCTTACCAACAATTAGTGATTCATTATATCTGCACGGTGATGATCTATTAGAAGGTTATTTCCTCATAGAGCTTGCTGATTCGAAATATAAAGATAGCATTCACTATCCTGTTAAAATTAAAAAACCTTTAAGAACTTTACCTGAAGATATTATAAGAATTGATTCATCATTCCCAATTCAACCATCTGAAGATTTAATTCTTAGTTCAGGTGAAGTATTAGAGATAAAATTCAAAGCGACTCCAAATTGTAAAGCTTTCTTTTCCATCGAAGGATATAAAGATAAATATCCTCTTGTAGAAACTTATGTGACAAATCAATTTTATTTAGGTGAAGCTGTTTTTGGTAGAGGATTCATTATTTCAAAAGATACTGTTAAAGGCATTTATTCTGGACATTTAATTATCCCTAACGAAAATTGGAAAGATAGAAAAATTAAAATATTTCTTGAACATGAGAAATTAGGCAAGAAAGAATTTACCATTGAATCAAGAATATCAATTCGGAATTCAAATCAGTTTGATGTTGTAAGAATTTTAGAAGATCCAAATCTTGTCATTGGTCGAACTGGTCCAATGCTTGGTTATCGTTTATTCTTGCCAGAAGGAGTAAAGGCAATCTGTGATGGAAAAAGAGAGGGATTTTACAGATTAAGGTTATCTTCGAATCAGACTATTTTCGTTCCTGAAAATTCTGTTGAGTTTCTTCCTCAAGGTACTCCACCACCAAAAAGCACAATTGAAGTTATTCGAGTTGAAGAAGAAGATAAATTTGTTTGCGTTAGAATTGGTCTGCATGAAAAACTCCCATATGAAATTAATCATATTTTAAACCCTCATACTTTAAAATTGAAAATTTATAATGTTAAATCAAATATAGATTGGATATTTTTCGATGCAGATCAAAAGGTTGTCAAGAATATCTGGTGGAATCAAATAAATGATGACGAATTAGAAATAGCAGTAGAGTTAAATCAAAAGCAACTTTTTGGTTACTATGTGAATTATGAAAATGACATATTAACACTCCGAATTAAAAAGACACCAGAAATTGAAAAACGATTTCTATTTTTTGGTAATCCATTGAAAAATAAAATAATTGTGCTTGACCCAGGGCATAATCCAGAAGATGGTGCTGTTGGACCTTCTGGATTGAAAGAAAAAGATATCAATCTAATTTTAGCAAAGATAACAAAAGAAGTTTTAGAAAAGGAAGGTGCAAAGGTGTTTCTAACTCGTGAAGATGAATCATTACTGTTAAGACAACGAAAAGAACGTGTTCTGTCTTTTCAACCAGATTTTTCAATAAGTATTCACAATAATGCTGTTCCGGATGGTGTTAACCCTTTGATACACAATGGTTTGAGTATTTATTACTATAATCAGAATGCAAGAGAGTTTGCTTATATTCTCCATAAAAAAATGAAAGAAAATTTATCTTTGCCTGATTTCGGGCTTTATTGGGACAATTTATATATGTGTCGTATACCGGAAACAATCGCGATTTTAGTTGAACCAACATTTATAATTCACCCAGAACAGGAGAAATTGTTAAAGCAGGAAAACTTCCAGTATAAATTCGCAGAAACAATCAAAGATGCACTCATTGAATTCCTTGAAGGAGTTAGAGAATGATCAAATTTCGAAGAGAGTTTCCTGTTTATATCAAATTTTTATTGTTATTCATTGCATTGTTGATTGCAATCGGAACTCTATGGTATACAAACTATGTAGTGAAACAACTTCAGTCGAGAGAAAAAAGAATTGCAAACCTGTTTGCAAAAGGTTTGGAATATGTCGCTAATTCTAATGAGCCTGAGCGTGATTATACTTTCATTTTTGAAAATATAATTCAAGAAATTGACTTTCCATTAATTCTCACCGATGCTAATAACAATTTTGATCCTGAAAATCCAACTCTTGTTAGAAATATTGAAATTGATTCGAATTTGAGTAAGGAAAAGAAGATTCAATATATCTCTAAATTGTTAGAAAAAATGGACAAGGTAAATCCACCCATACTTGTAACTTATGCAGATACAATAATTCTAAATAAAATCCATTATGGTGATTCGAAACTGATCGAACAATTAAAATATTACCCTTATATACAGCTTTTGATTGCCACAGCTTTCATATTACTTGCATATCTTGGTTTCAGTTATGTTAAGAAAAATGAAAATAGTCGAATTTGGGTTGGATTATCGAAAGAAACAGCACATCAATTGGGAACTCCACTTTCGAGTTTAATGGGTTGGATTGAATTGATAAAAATTAATGTGAATGATCCAGATAAAGTCAACGATTTAATTGCTGAAGTAGAAAATGATCTCGAGCGCCTGAAGAAGGTCGCGGAGCGATTTTCGAAGATTGGTTCCGCACCAGAAATGAAGGAAGAAAATATTGTCAAATTGGTTGAAAGAGTAATTGCGTATTTTGAACGACGAATTCCACAAAGCGGAAAAAATATCGAATTAGAATTGGTCTTAGAGGAAGCGAATAAAAAAAATATAGTTGCGAAAATCAATCCTGAGTTGTTTGAATGGGTACTCGAAAATCTTACAAAAAATTCTATCGATGCAATTGAGGATAAAATTGGTAAGATTACTTATAGTATATCAATGGATGCAAAAAATATTTACATTGATGTAATTGATACAGGTAAAGGTATAGATTTAAAATATCGAAAGGAAATTTTCAGACCGGGATTTAGTACAAAAAAAAGAGGATGGGGTTTGGGATTGAGTCTTGCAAAAAGAATAATAGAAGATTATCATAAAGGTAAGATATTTGTAAAATCAAGTTCACCGGGTAAGGGTAGTGTAATGAGAATAGTATTAAGACATTAAGATTAACTCAAGTCGAGCATCCGTTTAATCGGTAAGTATGCTCTATTAATTATTTCATCAGATAAGACTATTTCAGGTTTACCTTCCAGCATGCACAGATAAAGTTTTTCGAGAGTATTTTTTTTCATATGCGGACATTCATTACATGCACATGTTGAATCTTCAGGTGGTGCAGGTATGAATATTTTTCCCGGACAAATCTTTTGCATCTGATGTAAAATACCTGATTCAGTAGCAACGATAAACTTTTTAGCCGAATTTTCTTTTACGAATTTCAATAATTGTGATGTCGAACCGATAAAATCTGAGATGTCAAGGATACTTTCTTCACATTCAGGATGAGCTATGAGTAGTGCATCCGGATTTTGTAACTTTAAAATCTCTATTTTTTGTTTTGCAAACTGCTCATGAACCATGCATGTACCATCCCATAATAACATTTCTCTCCCAGTTTTCTCCATTAGATATCTACCAAGATTTCTATCAGGTGAGAAGAGTATTTTTTGATTTTCAGGAATTGCTCTAATAATCTTTTCAGCATTTGAAGATGTGCAAATTATATCACTTAACGCTTTTACCTCAGCACTACTGTTAATATAAGTGACAGCATAATACTCGGGATGCTCCTCCCTGAATTTTTTGAATAGTGGTGCTGGACAACTATCAGAAAGAGAACAACCTGCTGTTAAATCGGGGATAATAACTTTTTTGGTGGGATTTAAAATTTTCGCAGTTTCGGCCATAAAATGTACGCCGGCAAAAACAATTACATCAGCATCAGTTTTTGCTGCCTGTTTTGATAATTCAAGGCTATCACCAATAAAATCAGCCAAATCTTGAATTTCTGATTCTTGATAATAATGTGCTAAAATGATAGCATTTAAACTTTTTCTAAGTTCATTAATTCCGCTTATAATTTCTTTTATGTCTAAAGTTGTAGTGGCATTCATATCTGATAGTAGTTAATTAGCAATGAAACATTCTGATTCAAAAATAGTAAAAGGACTTGAAAAAAAATAAAAAAATTAAGATATTTGTAATGCGAATTTGAGTTGTAATTAACCTCCTCCTAAGACCTCCTTAAATTCGTAATTCTCCTACTGCCAGAGTTTCCCTCCTCTCTGGCAGTCTTTTTTATATATAATTCCATGAAACATTTATAGATAAACTTGTTGATAGTTATTCTTGAAGTACAAGTAAATTATTTTAGGCTCCTAAACACATAAATTGTACTTAATCCTATTAGAAAATAATGAGATAATCGTTTTGTTAAAAATGACACTTTAAGTTTTTCCTATATTTTTAATTAATACAATAAAATAATGATGCTTGACTTAATCTTCTTTTTTTGACATATTGAAAAAAACGGAGGTTATAATGAATAAATTTTCCCGATTTCCACCATTAATTTTGTTGATTTTATTTTTTAGTATGGAAATTTTGGAGGGACAAGATATTATCCAGCTTAAATCCAAATACAATTCATTAGAGAAATTTTGGGTTACGACTTTTGAAGGAGGAATCACAACCAGTTTAACAGATTTTCAATCACCAGGAATTGGATATTCAGCCAGAGCAGGAATTGAATATTATTTACCTTCAACGAGTTTATTAACATTTGGTTTTAGATTTTCTGGAGCTTATGGAGAATTGAAGGGTGAATCAAACACAGGACGATTGAGTGGCGATGGAACATTGATGAGATTAATTAAAAAATTCAATACACCTTTTGTATTGTTGGAACCATCTTTAGCTATCGCTATTGGTAAAAATCAAGTGATTCCATATGTTTCGCTTGGATTTGATTATGTTTTAGCTTTTATTCCTCTCGAAACTAATGGCTATTCTTTGTATACTAATAGTAAGAGGAACCCATTCTTAACTTTCTCAGGAGAATTTGGAATAAGATATTTTGTTCACAAAGATTTCAGCCTTAATATTGCTGCAAAATATTTCAAGGGGAATAACGATGAATTAGATGGATTCGTTTCAAGGAAAAACGATTCATTCTTAATGATCACAACAGGTATCTCGTTACACCTGTTCAGGAAAGAAAGAATTAGGTGATAATATGAAACATAAAAAATTTTTCTTGTTATTTTTAATTCCTTCCTTGGTATTCTCACAATATCCAACTAAAATTAATTCGTTGAGCAATTCATATTGGTTGGGTTTAGGTGGTGGCACGAATTATTATTCAGGTGATTTCAATAAATCAAAGTTTGGTTTTTATGGTCGAGGAGAAATCGAATATTTATTCGAATCATACTCAAGAGGAATCTTTGGTATAAAATTATTCTCTGGATATGGTGCTCTGCAAGGAAAGAGTTCATATCCAATTTCAATTGGTAATCCAGCACGCAATTCAATTGATTTTGTAGATTATTTTTTTGATGGAGGTGCTGGATTAACTTTTCTTTTAAATTACGGTGTGCTCAATCCTTATTTCAGTGCAGGTGGTTACTCCACATTTTGGTATAAAGTATTGGATGAGAACCGAAACAATGCTTACGATAAAAAAAGGGATGTTGCATTAGGATTTTATGGCGAAACCGGATTTAAATTAAAGTTATCTGATGGACTAACATTAAACTTAGCGGTTTTGTTTAATTATCCAAATACAGATGAAATTGATGGTCGGGTTAGTTCTAAAAAAGATGTTTTTGGAAATATACTCGGAGGATTTTCGGTTTATTTCGGAGGTTTAAAAGACTCAGATTTTGATGGTATTCCCGATAGATTTGATCTCTGTCCAAACTCTCCAATTGGAGTAAAAGTTGATAAGTTTGGCTGCCCAGAAAGTAAACTTAAAGATTCAGATGGAGATGGTGTTTTAGATGACTCGGATAAATGTCCTGACACTCCTATAGGTGTTATTGTAGATAAAAATGGTTGCCCTCTGGATTCTGACGGTGATGGTGTTCCAGATTACATTGATCGTTGTCCAGGTACCCCCAAGGAATTTCCAACAGATGAGAAAGGTTGTCCATTGGATTCCGATAATGATGGTGTGCTTGATATTTTTGATAAATGCCCGAATACACCCAAAGAAGTAAAAGTCGATGATTACGGTTGTCCATTTGATTCTGATGGTGATGGTGTACAAGATTATTTGGACCTCTGTCCTGATACACCTCAAGGAGTTAAAGTTGATTCCAATGGTTGTCCTGTAGAAGAAAAAGATAAGATTGAAGAAATATCATTCGTTATGCAGGGGTTAACGACATTCGAAACAGGTAAATCCACATTAACAGAGACCGCTAAACAGGAGCTAAAGAGATTAGCTGAGATAATTTTGAAACATCCTGATTCAAGATGGCGAATCGAAGGACACACTGACAGTCAGGGTTCAGCGGAATTTAATAAGAAACTTTCTCAACAAAGAGCTGATGTTGTCAAAGAATATCTCATTTCTCTCGGCGTTCCCGAAAAAATGTTAGATGCTGAAGGTATGGGTGAGCAATATCCTATTGCAGATAACAAAACCGAAACTGGGCGACAAAAAAATCGACGAGTTGTTATTACAAAAATCAAATAAATTTATTATATTAAAAACAAAAATTGGAGGAAAAAATGTTTAGAAAAATTATACCATTGTTTATAGCAATGCTGTTTTTTGCTGTTCACTTAGGAGCACAACAAAAAGAATTTAGTCCACTAAGTGGATATTTAGGTGCCACAGTTGATGGTGGAATTAATTTATCGATGGTAGACAAAGGGAATAAAATAAATTTCCCAACACTTAGGGGAGGACTTGAATATTTCTTCTCTACAAAAACCAAACACGCTTTCGGTTTGAGATTTCTATTAGGATATAATTTTTTGAAATTTAAAGATATGACTGGGTTAGCTGCAAGAAATTTTGTTTATGATGGTAAATTAGGTCTTACATATGCTTATGGAAATTCAAGTCTATTACCATATTTAAGTGCAGGTTTAAATTATCCATTTTATTATAGCAAAAAAATTTCTGATGATAACAAAGCATTAGCTTTCTATGGTGAGGCAGGATTGAAATATTTGTTATCCGATTTTGTTTCGTTGAATATTGCAGGTGCATTAGATTATACAAGACAGGATTATGTTGAAGGAATCAAAAGTGGAAGCGCAAATGATGTTTATGCTACCTTTACACTTGGGGTAGGATTCACATTAGGTCGTGACAAAGACTCTGATGGAGACGGAGTTTTAGATAAATATGACAAATGCCCAGATACACCTTCAGGAGTTAAGGTTGATGAATTTGGATGCCCAATTGATAGTGATGGTGATGGTATCGCCGATTATTTAGATAAATGCCCAAATACCCCCAAAGGTATACAAGTTGATAAAGATGGATGTCCAGTTGATAGCGATAAAGATGGTGTTCCAGATTACTTAGACAAATGTCCTAACACCCCTGCTGGTGTAAAAGTTGATAAGGATGGATGTCCAGTTGATAGTGATGGTGATGGAGTACCAGATTACTTAGATAAGTGCCCGAATACTCCTGCTGGTGTGCAGGTTGATGAACGTGGTTGCCCAGTCGATAGTGATGGGGATGGTGTCGCTGATTACTTAGATAAATGCCCAGATACACCTGCTGGTGCTAAAATTGATAAAGATGGTTGTCCAGTAAAAGAAGAAGCATATCAGGTTACAATTTACTTTGGATTCGATAGATATGATTTGAGAGAGGAAGAAAAGGCAAAACTTGATGAAGCTGTTAAATTCATGAAAGAAAATCCAGATGTAATGTTTACACTCGAAGGACATGCATGTCCAATTGGACCTGCTGCATATAATATGAAGCTTTCAGAAAGAAGGGCTAATACTGTATATAAATATCTTGTAAGTCAGGGTATTAGCAAAGATAGATTCTTAGTGAAGTGGTTTGGTGAAACACAACCAGTAACTACAATTAGAAAAGAATACTGGAAGAATAGAAGAGTTCTTGTGATAGAAATGCTTGAGAAATAATGTATTAGAGTTGTGAAAAATAAGAGAGCCGTCCTATTGGACGGCTTTCTTGTTTTAAAAACAAATATTATAATGGTTGTGAATTACAACACCAACACTTACTGATCTTAGGTTTATCATGAATCCTTAAATTTACAGAAGTATTAAATTGATATGATCCTAGATAAAGGATAGTTAACTTCTCCATCAATTAATCCAATCATTGTAAATGAAATTATAAATAATAAGCATCATTAGTTCAACAGTAGAAGCTTAATACATTAGGAAGAAGTAAATTCAACTACTCCATAGAAGTTATGTCCAATAAATTCACATTAAAAGTTTTATTGAAAAATCTAAAGAAATGATTAGAAAGAATATTATGAAGAAAAGTTTTTTACATCAATATCTTAGAGGAAGGATTTCAAAATCATATTTCAATATTTATCACAAGGACTCGAGATTGATCGAGTCCTTGTAATTAATCTTATCTACATTATTTCATGTAAATAAATTTTCTTATGCTTCTATGTTTTCCACTCTTTAATTCATAAAGATAGATTCCACTAGTAAGGTGAAATTGTCCAGCATCAAAAGCAATATCATATAACCCAGGTTTTAAGACTTGGTTAATGATGGTTGTAATTTCTTTACCAATGATGTCATAAATTTTCAAGGTTGTAAATTCTTCAGCAGGTATAGAAAATTTAATAATAGTTCTAGAATTAAATGGATTAGGATAATTTTGTGCGAGAGAAAAAGTTATAGGATTAGAGAAATCCTTATCATTTACGGAGGTAATAATGTTATTCCATTTTTGTTTCGAAGTAGTTAAAGTTGTCCGAAGAGCAGATAAATTATTTCCAGCTAAGATGGTAAAAGCTAAACTAAGAGTGTCTCCGGCATTGATAGTATATGGACCACCTGCAACTACAAAAGAAACATCACCTGCACCAGCTTGTGTTTTTGAAATACCGCTACTAATTGCTTCCCATTTTTCACTCTTTGTAAAACCATCATAAATCCCCCATGAATTATCTCCAGCATTATTGATCGCTCGAAAATGATAATTAGTGTGAGATATTAGAGCTGCACCTACATAATAGGGAGTTGTTCCAGGTTGATTATAAACATATCCCATCTTCGTTTGGGAATCCCATAATGCAATATCATCTGCTCCACTATTTTCTATTAAATCCCAATCAAAGAACAAACCAGCATAGAAATTTGAAATTGTCGTAGAAGTGGTATTAATGAATCGATAGTGAAGAATAACATAATCTGAGTTTTGTAAATCAGCAAAAGAGTAAGTATTTAAAATTACTTTTATACCAAGTTTATTTGTGGTAGCTCCATCATCATTAAAAATCGACAGAGCTTGCATGTCAGCTACAGAACCTGGTTGAAAAATTTTTACAGGATTAACGATTCGAAAATCTTGAGATTGAGCGTTTCCACTTTGATTTCGTGCAACATCAACAACTTTGGATGAGCTTGTTCCTGCTATCAAAGCACCTTCGAACAAAAGATTGGAGCTATTCTTGTATCTAAATCCTCTACCCTGGGTATTATTCGGATAATCATTGAAAGCAAGATTGCCTTTGCTACCAATTGTGATTAAAATATTATTATTGTTTGATACAACATAGCTTGGATTGGCTACGAAATTTAATACCTGCCAGTCTGAGTAACTACCATCTGAAAAATTCACTAAAATTTTTACTGTTAAATCATAACTTAAACTCGACGAAGCCTGAATCCTAAATGGAGACGTAAAATTGTTAAAAACCTCTCCAGTTGATTTTACACCTGCATTGAACGAACCATTTATGATATTAATTCCAGTAGTTAGTGATGTAATCGTAATACTCAAATTCGAAGTCGGATTTAAATAATTTTTAAATACAAGTTTTACATCGGCCATTTCATTAGGTTCAAGAGTTTGGTTTCCATTTCCTAATGGAGCATTATCATCCAATTCAAAAGATAGAAATCTAACAGATGTGCTTAACGAATCTTGCAATGCTCGGTATGCGTTTATTCTACCTTTGCCTAACTGGTATCGATAGGATTGATTTATATTATAAATGTCATCGGCTGTAACCCTTATCTTTTCCGCAACCTGTTCAGGATTGAATGATGTGTACTTAGCTTTAACCAAACCTGCTACCCCAGCAACTACTGGCGAAGCCATTGAAGTTCCAGACAATGATATATATGTATAATCCGACCAGGTATTTAGTAAACTTGTTCCTGGAGCTGAAACATCGATTGTAAATCCATAATTACTATAACTTGCTTTTGAGTCATCAGAATTTGTTGCAGCTACTGACACTACATAATTATAACCAGAAGGAAAATGTTCACTACTTGAATTACTATTTCCTGCTGCAGCAACAACAAGTGAGCCTTTAGCGTTTGCATAATTTATCACATCCTGACCGAGTTGAGAAAATCCAGGTCCTCCCCAACTACAATTTATTATTTGAGCACCGTTATCAGCAGCATAAATGATTCCTTCATAACCATACCAGATATAGGGTGAACCAGAAGAAGGATCTTTTTTATCATCTCTAGCAGTTTTAATTGCCATAATCTTGCATTTAAATCCAATACCAGCAACACCAATTGCATTATTAGTGGATGCAGAAGCAATTCCTCCAACATGTGTTCCGTGATATGGTGCATCTTCACTTGGATTATTATCAGGCGTTCCGTTTAAACCACCGAAATCCCATCCTCTGATATCGTCAATAAATCCATTTCCATCATCATCCATTCCATTACCAGGAATTTCATCAAGATTTATCCAAATATTTGCTGTCAGATCAGGATGATACCAGTAAACTCCTGTATCAACAATTCCAATAACAACAGATGAATCACCTTTAGAAATATCCCATGCATTGTAAACATTAATTTTTGAAAGGTAGTATTGTGAACCTATGTTTGGATCGTTTGGAGTAAAATCTACTTTATAAATATATCTTGGCTCTGCATATTCAATTCCTTCGAGTGAACTTATTTTTTTTGATAATATTAGAGGGTCAGAATTGCCTGAGTATTTGATCGAATATATTCTATCAATACCATGTTGATGCTTTATAGAATAATTTTCTGTAGTTGGATAAATCTGATCGATCGATTCTACAGGTACTATTGAGAGAATTTTCATCATTACAGGGAGAAGAGAAACATCTCTATTTTTAATAGTTTCTGCACGGAATTTCACTATAATCTCATTTGAGCTATAAAGAATATCACCATTCGAAATCACCTTAATTTCATTAGCATCATTTTTAGAGAACCCATAAAAAAGAATCAGTGAAATAATGGTAGGAATTAAAACTCTGATTTTCATACTTTCACCTCTTAGTTGTTGTTGAATATGATTCAATTTAATGAAATTAATTTTAGAAATACAGACCTAAGTAAGTACCGAATCTTATAACAAAACCATCAAAATTTAATTTTGGTGCATCAATAATGGAGAAGGAATCATCTTTTTCCCAACTTCCATTAATAATAAAATTATAATCTCCTGTAAGAAAGAATTTTAAAAAATTTCCATAGATATATTCAATATTTATAGATGGTTGAATTGAAAAAAATGAATAAGTAACTTTTCTACTGATATTTGATGAATTGTACGGTGCTCCCAATGTTTCAGACCATGAGTCATAATCAGTATTCTGGTCAATGATGTAAAGATTTAATTTACCACCTCCAATTCCTAAATCAAGGTTTGCTGAGAATTTTTTAGAATGATAAATCTCATAACCGATTGTACCAAACCCTGTAGAGTATTCAAGTTTAGTTCTTGTATTTAATAATCCAGTATTGGTAATTCTTTTAGTTTCGAGTTTACTTCCACCACTTATTCCAAAACCACCGATTCTAATGCCTCCAATAGTAAGATTACCACCACCACCAAATCCAAATAAAGGAGTAATAAATTCAGGAAGATTATACTTTTTAAATTCTGAGTTTAAACCTTGTAACGCGGGATTTAAAATTCCGAAATGAACTCCTCCACCAACACCAATTCTTCGTAGCAATCCCCATTGAGGAAATACTGTATTGAGAGATAAAATCAGAATAAAGTATGTGATAAAAATATTTTTTGTCATATTAACACCAAAAATTGTTTTTGTTATGTAATTATTGTAAATATTTAAAAAATTTCCAATAAGGAAAAAAATCACCAAGATACCATTGTAGGAATCTTTTAATGAAAATGAAATGTCAAGAGCATAGTTGGATATGAAGGGGTTAGGGAATTTTGGAGATTAAATCGTTCGATTTTGAATTATATGAAAGGTTTATGTAAAAATAACTTGTTTTGAGGTTTATCTGTTAAATCAATAAAGCAAGACAAAGTTGTGCATAAATTACATTTTACTTTTGTCCCTCGATTATTATATACCAACCAAACCATTTCGAAAGAAACTCAAAAGGAAGTTTAAATAAATTTGTATTTATGATTTTATTGACAAGTTTGAATTTTGTTTTTGTCGGTAATCCAGAGTGGCGGGTGTAAATCTTTAAATTTTTAAATGGAGCGAAAAGTTTTCTAATTTCTTTCTTGGTATATAAAACGACCAATGGTTTTGTTTCAATCCCACCATATTCAATTGAATGGAATAATTCCTTCAGTGAATTCTTCAAGAATTTGAGTTTTAAAATATATTCATATAAAAAAATGAATAACCAAAAATAAATTGAGTTCCTATTATACAAGGCTATAAAAATTTTACCTTCAGGTTTAAGTACTCTATAAATTTCCCTGATTGATTTTTGTATGTCTGGTGTGTGATGTAAAACCCCGAACGAATAAACTATATCAAATATATCGTTTTCGAAAGGAAGGCTTTCAGCATCACCAAGAAAGAGTTGGGAGTTTAAACCATGTAATTCTAAATTTCTTCTTGTTAGTTCAATCGATTTTGGTGTAATATCGATTCCATATAAAATTGCTCCAGCTTCAGCCATTGTTAGATGATCAGTACCCACCCCAACACCAATCTCAAGAGTTTTTTTACCATTAAAAGATTTGAAATCGAAAGTCTCGAGTAACCATGGAGCATAATTTTCATATCGATCTTTTCGAATTTCATCAAAGAAAGGTAAAGTACCTTCAGGCGACCTGGCTATGTTTTTACCTATAGGGTTTTTCGTCCATTGGTCAATTGCATGTTGTTTGTGAATTGAGTCAACTTTTTGCATTCATTACACCAAATTAATTTTAATTCATTGCAATCGATTTCAAATGAATTCAATTAACTTATTTTTCCATTAAAAATTAAATCAAAAATAACATAAAACATCACTACTTAACAATCATATCGAAAAGCTTCAATTTGTCTAATTAAAAAAACAAATTGTAAATAGTTCCGAATGAATTGGTTGATATAATTATTTGATTAAAGGTTAAATATTTTTGTACCAGAGTAATGACAATAGCACAGAATTAATTCAATTCAATATATTAGAAAACAATGAAGAGTTTTAAAAACTGGAGTAATAATGAAAGAACATAATAAAGGTATAGTTGCAATAATAATTGCAGCTTTATTATGGAGTACAGGTGGCTTATTCATAAAATTGATCTCATTGAATGCCTATCAATTATCATTTTATCGTTCATTATTCTCCGCCTTTACATTTTTGATTTTGTTCCAAAAGAGAGTTTTTATATTCAATTTCCCAGTATTTATAAATGGATTATTTTATGCAGGTATATTAGTATTATTTGTTGTAGCGACAAAACTGACCACTGCGGCTAATGCAATTTTTTTACAATACACAGCGCCAATTTATGTTTTAATACTTGAACCTGTTCTGCTCAAAACAAAACTTAAGAAAAGCAATGTAATTTCTGTAATTATTGCTTTTATTGGAATGAGTTTATTCTTCATGGGAGAAATTTCACCATCTCATTTAGAAGGTAATATGATCGCTTTACTTTCGGGAATTTGTTTCGCTGGATTTCTTCTTGGAATTCGAAAGAGTGATGAATCATACAGAATTCCCGCAATCTTCTGGGGGAACATTTTCATTCCAATTTTGTGTTTTAATTCTGTCTATCCGAACTTCAAAATTGATGTAACTAACTTAATTATGGTGATGTACCTCGGTGTTTTTCAAATCGGTTTTGCATATGCAATTTTTACCTATGCTATTAAGCGAATAGAAGGAATAGAAGCTGCATTAATTGCTATGATTGAACCAGTAATGAACCCAATCTGGGTTTTTATCGGTTATGGAGAAAAACCATCTGTTTATGCTATTCTTGGGGGTTTTATTATTTTAACAACCATCACGATTAGAACAATAATTACCGAAAATCAAAGAGAAAAACTAGTGAATTGAATATATTATGAGTCAACTCAATAGAAGGAACTTTTTAAAAATTTTTTCATTGAGCTTTTTATCATTTCTAATATCAAGTTTTGAGCAAAAATTATTTGCAAAAAATAGTCTTGAACCCCGAGAAGCCCCCTTCCATCCAGATATAAATAAATGGACTAACTCGGAAATTAATCTTTGCTGGGTTGGACATTCAACATATTTAATCAATTTTTTTGGTACACTAATTTTAACTGATCCTGTTTTTTCGAATCGAATAGGTTTATATGCAAAGATCACGAACCTGGGTCCTAAAAGACTTGTCGCACCAGCAATTAAACCTGAGAATATTAAGCCTGACTTAATTTTAATCTCTCATGCGCATTTCGATCACCTTGATTATCCCACACTTAAGTATTTTGCTGAAAAGTATCCGTATAGAATTGATTTAGTAATTGCTTATAGTACTAAAGATATAGTAGACGGATTACCATTTAACAAAGTGATGGAAATTGATTGGAATCAAACAATTCAAATTGATAGTCTGAAAGTGAAAGCGTTGGAAGTAAAACATTTTGGTTGGAGATACCCATGGGAAGAAGATAGATCGAAAGGTAAAAGAACGGGAAGAAGTTATAACGCATATATTATTGAAAAGAAAGGGAAGAGAATATTATTTGGTGGGGATACTGCATATACTGATTTATTCAAGAAGAATCGAGACGGAAAAATTGATATTGCAATAATGCCTATTGGAGCATATAATCCATGGCGTTATTCTCATTGTAATCCTGAGGAAGCTCTGCAAATGGCTGATGATATTAATGCTGAATATTTTCTGCCGATGCACACGAGAACATTTCCACACGGAAGAGAACCATTTGATGAACCAATTACATGGCTTAAGAATTCTGCCAAAAATTATAAAACTAAAGTTGGAATTTTTGAAGTTGGACAAACTTTTACTTTAAGCTAAATTCTGAATCAATGAAAAATCAATCTCAAGAGTTCTACGGCTTCTTGGAAAATAAGAAAGTAGAACAGAAGATTTTACTTTGCCACTCCCTAAAAAATAATCTCCATATTTTACAGTTACAAAGTCGCAATCTGGTTCATTTACGGGAGTTTTTTGCCCCATAAAATAAGATTTTAATTGTTCTTTGTTTTGAAGGTAAATTATGTTTTTAGTGATTTTATTACCAATTATTTGAATTGAATTAGACGACAATCTCCAGCCTATTTTTTTGTCAAGACTTGCAAGTTTAATTCCTGTACGGAGAAATTTAATATTGTTATAGTCAAAATCATTAATTGAAGTCATGAATAAATCACCGCTTCTTAATAAGTAGAGATAATTTTTCCAGAACTCAAATTCTATCCCATAAGCATCTGAGATTTGTTGAAGGATACTCTGAATTTTAATTGAATCATATGTTAGAAGTTCATTCCTGTGATTAAAGCTTATAGTTGTTTTATCTCTTCTCTCGTTATCAAAATCGTCTAATTTTTTCAATTTGACGATAAAAAATCCTTCATCGTCGTCTGTTGGATCAATTCTTATTGAATTAAATAGATCCATTCGTATTTGTTTCCCTGTCTCATTTTTCGAATGAATTCCATGGAGTTTTGTTTCTATGATTTCAAATGGATATTTAGATAAAAATTTGTCAATCAGATATTCATTTTCTTCAAGTGTGGTTGTGCATGTGGAATAAATAATTTCACCATTTACTTTAACCATTTTAGCAGCACTTACAAGTAATTGAAATTGAAGTTTCGTTAAGCTATCAATTCGACTGATGTTTCTTTCAATTTGTTTTTTAGATGTGAATTTTAAATCGCCAAGTGCTGTGCAGGGTGGGTCGACTAATACCTTATCAAAATAATTTATCAAATTAAGATAAATTCGATTTCCATCGTAATTGCAAATAGTTGTGTTAATAATCCCGAGTCTATCGATGTTAAACAACAGAGCTTTAATTCGGTCGAGAGATATTTCATTTGCCAATATGAAACCTTGATTATTCATCATCTCAGCTAATAAAGTGGTTTTTGACCCGGGAGCAGAACAAAGATCAAGAACTTTTTCATTAGATATGGGATTGAGGGCAAGCGCTGAAAGCATTGAAGATTTACTTTGAATATAAATGAAACCTAAAGTATGCTCAAATAATTTCCCAATCGGAAAATCTGATTTATAAATTTTTTTATTTCCGACTTGCTCGGATGAAAGATAGTATTCTTTTGGGATTATAATTCTCAATCTCTCGAGAAATAATTCTTCTGTTAATCCAATCGTCTCTAATTTCAAATTATTGATTCTAAAATGAGGCATTGTCCAAATCTCTTTTTCTAAAAATAAAAAATGGACGGGGTAACCGTCCATTTGACTGACAAATCTATAAAGTTATCAACGATAATACTTATACCGTGAATCTTCGATCTTTGCTTTTTTCTTTAGTTCGTTTACCCAGTTATTTATTACTGAATTTTGTTTTTCCATTAGAATCTGATTTCGAATAGAATTTTTCTGGATATCATATGCAGTTTTATCGAAATCTTGCTTCGATACAAGTTGGATCAAGTAATAGCCACGATTACCTTTAACGGGTTGTGATATTTCACCAATTTTTAGTTTGAACGCAGAAAAATTGAAATTGAGATCACGACCAACTCCACCACCTACGAATTGACCATAATTGAATAAACCGGTTTGATTGACAACATAACCTGAATCGATGGTCGTCAAATAATCAAGACTTTTCCCAGCAGGAATTTTTTTTCGAGCTTCTTCTGCTCTTTTTCTGAGAATCTCGTATTTTTTCTCTTTGATTACTTCTTGTTTGATTGACTCTTTAACTTCATCAAATTTTTTGAAACCTGCTTCAATTGCATCAGAAATTTTTACAACCACATAACCTTGAGAAGTTGGAAAAACATCACTTACAGTACCCACTTTATTTTCGAAGGCAAATTTTATTAATGGTTTATACATTCCGAGTCCTGGAATATACTCAGCTTTTTCGGTGAAAGGACTGGATTCTAAAACCTGATATTTCATTAATTGAGCTTCTTTTTCAAAATCTCCACCTTTCTGTACTATATAAGCAAAGTCCTGAGCAGATTGATAAATTTCTTCCATAGTCTGTGGAGAGACTTTTATTGGCATGTTCAGTTCAGCAGCAATTAGTATTTTATTGCTCTTATCATGAACTTTAATTATGTGATATCCATAATCTGTTTTAATTGGACCTACAACTTCACCTGGTCTTGCGCTAAAAGCAGCTTTTTCAAATGGGGGTACCATCATACCTTTACCAAACCATCCTAAATCACCACCTCGAGATGCACTTATTGGATCTTGTGAATAATCTTTTGCAAGTTTTGCGAAATCAGCTCCACTGCGAATCTGGGCAAGTATCTCATTTGCTTTTTTAAGAGCAGAGATTGAATCGGTGTGAACAGGAATTAAAATATGCGACGCATGAACATATTCATCCTTCGATAAACTATCACGAACAATCTTGAAGATCGAATATCCAGAATAAGTTAAAACTGGACCAACGACTTCACCAATTTTATGCTTATAGACCAGAACCTCACCTTCATAAGGTAATGAACCATGCGTTATCGCTTTCTCGGTGTAAGATTGATTCGTATAAAGTTTAATCAATCCAGCAAAATCAGTATCCTTCTTAGCTTCTTCCAGTATTGCTAAAAGACTGTTATAAACTGATTGTGAGTCGGCTTTGCTCGGTTGTCTACGGAAAATCACATATTTGAGTTTTCTTTGTTCTTCCAGTTTATATTTGTCAATATTCTTTTTATAATAATTTTTCAGCTCATCCTCGGTAAATTGGATTTCATTGTCTTTAATTGAATTCAGATCGAATAATATAAATTTTGCATCGGCTTTCACATTCTGTTCGTAAAATCTTTTCTTAATTTCATTTTCTGGAATAACGATAGTAGCTTTTAGATAAGCAATGAGTTTTTCCTGAAGTCTTTGTTGTTTTACTGCTTCTTCAGCTTGAGCGAGGGCTTCACGATTTCTGGGATCCATTATTGCTTGTAAGTATAGCTGTCTGTTGAAATTACCGAGTGAATCGATAAAACTCTTTTTCAAAAATTCTGGAGGATTCTCGCCTGTTATAATTTCATAAACTTCATCGTCGGAAACTTTGATGCCAAGTTTTTCTACTTCCTGCTCGATTAGCACTTGATTTACATAAGATTCCCAGACCTGATCCCTGAACATTGGCAGTTGATCATCTTCTATATCCTGTCCAGATTGTGCTTTCTGATTTTCTCTCGCTCGATCAACAAGCTCATTGAATTCGGAGTATTTGATTTCTTTACCATTAATAATTCCAATTACAGGATCAAATCTATCCGAGCTAAGACCGAGGTAATTCATTCCCCAGTCAAAAACAATTGTGATTAAAAACATTACTACAAGTCCAATTAAAATCGCGGGCATATTATCCCGCATCTTCGTCATAATTGCCATTCGGTTGTCTCCTTATGAATCATTTTTTTGATTGAAAAAAAGTATACAAATATACTTTTAATGTGATTTTTTATCAATTTAGTAAGGATTTGAGTGAATTTGATTTTTTAGTAATTAAGGTAGAAGAGAAAAAACGGGTAGATGATCTAATCAAAATCTGTTGGTAAATCAGGATTTTTATAATGTTCAAAGAATCTTTCAATTTGTTTGCGAGTAATTCTTCCAATGCTCAGTTCGGGCAATTCTTCCAGACTAAAAAATCCGACCTCATCTGTTTCGATGCTAGTTTTTGATGCTCCACCTATTATTTCACAGAGGAAGAAGATTTTGTAAAGGTGAAAAATATAAGGAGTGTGTCCCTGTTTATTTCTATCGTAAACTGCTAAGACTTTTTTTGCTTTAACTTTATAACCGGATTCTTCAAAAACTTCTCGTTCAGCATTCTCAGAAGGTGAGAAACCCACATCAGCCCAACCACCGGGAACTGTCCATTTACCATCAATTTTTTCTTTTACGAGCAGAATTTTATCATCTTTAAACACTACGCCACGCACATCAACCTTCGGAGTAGAATGACCCGCTTCACTCAAAAAAAGTTTATGAATTTCCTCTTTATCGAAACCTGTTTTTATCGATAACATCTCTTCGGCTATTTCCATAATCATTTTGTATCGTTCAATTTCAAATGGATTCTCCGAATAAAACAATCCTGATTGAGCTATAGATTGTAATTTTTGTGCAAACTCAAGCCATTTATTATTCATGATTCACCTTCAAATTATGATTGAAGAATTTAATGATTTCATCTATTTCTGAACTTAAAAAAACTTTTATCCCAGGACGATTTTCATATGAATTTCTTCTATTCATTAATTCAATTAAATCATTCCAAAATTCATGATCAGCTACTATGGGTTTGTCTTCCATCAATCCTTTATTTATAAATTCAAGAACAGCAGAAAGTTCGAGAAGGGTACCGGTTCCACCTTTTAAGACTATATAACCATCACCAAGTGAAATTAATTTTTCTATTCGTTCGAACAAAGTTGAGCATTGACTTTCTTCTTTTATGAATTTGTTTACTGTCAAATTAAAGATGTTCACCGTCACACCAATTGTATGAGCTCCAGAATCAGAAGCTCCTTTTGCCGTTGCTTCCATTATTCCATAATAACCACCGTTACATATTGAATAACCAGCCTTACCAAGTTCGTAACCAAGTTTATATGCATACTCATATTCGTCGTCACCAGGTTTTGGATACGATGAACCAAAGATAGTGATTATTTTTTGATCTCTAATCATAAAACTCCCAGGAAATTCCAAATCTAAATTGAATATCGTTAACTGGATAATAAGGGATTAAATAATATTTCTTGTTTAGAATGTTTTCAAGTGAAAAGTAAACCACAGCAGATTTTTTGATTCCACCAGAAACAAAAATGTCAATTGTAAAATTTGATGGAATAGTTATGGTTGCAAAGTTCAACAGTGAGTTTTCATATTTTCTTATATCAACAAATACAAGTTTTGATGGAGAAAAGCTTCTACCAGAATATGAGCTAAAAAATTTCATTCTGATACCTGAAAGCAAATCAAGGCTTGATTTGAAAAAGTTATCGTGAAAAGAAATTTCAATTGCCCCCTGAAATCTTGGATAAATTATTTTATGATATTTTTCTCCATTAAGATAGACATAGTTATCATTAAATGATAATTTAAATCGCGAGTTAATTTTCCAGAATGAAAAAGAAAAATCGCCAGTGATACCGTAGCCCTGAATTTGATTAAATAAATAATCATTTATATGTGAATCTAGTTCGATTGAATAAAATGAACTGGTTTGACTTTCTCTATTTTCTCTCTTAAAATATAACTCGGTAGAGAATTTAAATTTTTCGCTTGAATATTTGAGCTCTCCAGAAGCTAACAAAACCTGTGAATGGGGAGAAATTATGTCAGAAAATAATAATCTCTCATCGTATGAAAATAATCTTTTGAAACTTGATAGTCCAAGGACAAGATTAAAATTTTTATTTGCTTTAATTGTTAGATCAGAACCAAGGGAATGGAATATTTTTTTCCCATTGTCGACGATGTTTGTTTTCATGTAGAAAGATGGGACCAATTTATCATGCAGGTTGATTTGATATAAAAAATAGAAAGAATAAAAGTCGTCAAGAAATTTATTGTAGATATTTGATGGGGTTTCAATATTTAGACGTTCATAATTTAAGTTTAGTTCAATCTGATTAAATAAATAATTGATATTTTGTCTTAAGCTAAGACCAAATACTTTTGACCAATGGTTTTGAGAAAATCTCAGAGAATCAATTTTTCTTTCATTATCGCGAAATTCTCTGAGTGATTGTAAAAAATAAAGACTCAGATATGTTTGAAAATGATCACTAAACCAAAGAGCACCACTCAAATCGAAATTGTGTAAAGTCCATTTATGATATGCATCGTCGTTTATAACAAGTGCTCTCTGATTATCATAAATGATTGATTCTATGGATTCACCTGGTTGTAACAGAGGATTATTGATGTTGACACCTTCATTAAATCGTGAGAGAGATTTTGAATATCGATAAATTAGATTGAGATTAATTTTATTGGTAGGATACAAGCTGAATTTCAATTTCCCTGCCCACAGGTCTTTCTCGCTATTTAAGAAACGACCAGGAGTATTATGTTTTGTTATACCGAATTCAAAGTTTATTCTTCTCGAAAGATTAACATTGAAATAACCATCAAAAAATAAATTATCATACGGTGCTTCGATATATTTAACTCTTGAAAGTGGAGTTGAAGAAAATCTTATCCGTTCATTAAAAACAAATGCGTTCGGACTATTATACCGAGAAATTAAGAACGCACGAGTCGGAAAAATTATTTCTAACGATTCATATTCTTCAAACCTTAAATCACGTAAGTCTATTAGATTAGTTAAAGGTTCATTTAATTGACGAGTGTTTATAAAAAAAGCATTTGAACGATTATCGAACTGAAGTAAAGATAATTCATAAAAATTAGACGGAAACCCCATATCCAATAGAAATGAATTTGTTTCAAAGTTTATTAGATGAACTGGTGAAAAAAAATTTGACCGTTCAAGTAAGAAGTTATCTATTTTCTTTGAGTTGCTTTGAGTTAATGATTTTTGCTCGGTGAATAATAATGAGTCTCTAGATTGAGATAAACTCGTATCAGGAAGTAAAGATTGATAATTTTTACCCGATTCACCAAAAAAAATATTGCTATTCAAAAAAATGCAAAGAAATACAAGCAGGTAAGAAAATTTTATCTTCAATTTGTTTTCACGAATGTTTTGATAACAATTCACGAGTTTCGTGTGCAACTTCAGCAAGATATGAAATAATTGCGGATAAATCATCGGCAGTACACATATCTGATATAATACTTTCGATCAGAATCAGTAAGTCCATATCATCTTCGTTAATGATGGCAAATGAACCATAATCGAGCTCGAAGTTATTTTTCAGAAATGTATACAGTAATTCTGTATTTTTTACGATCGGGCCTATTGTAACAGTGCAATCAATTTTTGGGACCTCGTAAGAATCGATCGTTTCGTAGAGGCAGACTTCCTCTATTTTACCTTCTTCTACGGAGATTGGAATTGTAAAGACATCTTCTTCGAATGAATATGTCGTATTTAAGTAATTGCAAACTTCTTCGATCAGAGCTTTTATATTTGATTCTTCCATTTGTTAATCAATCTTTTGATTTAAATTAATTAATGTCAGATAAAATTGAAAAACTACAATTGTATTGAAAATAATTTGCATACTCCAAATAGACTTATTATTAATGTAAATTCAAATAAATAACGAGTTTCAAATTAAACTAAAATATTGCTGATAATTAATCTGAAAATTCTCAGGGTAGTATGCACCACTTTTCTTGTCCTGCAAATATTTCCCTTTGAACTTTTTCCTGATAATATTATTCAGTGCCTCAATAAAGTAGTCTACTTCTTCCTTGTTATTGTAAACTCCAAAACTTGCTCGAATGGCACCAGGTAAATTTGAACGATCTCCTGATGAAATTCTCTCTTTTAATTTTTTTGCTTCTTCATCATTAATTTTCAATAATTTTTTTACATAAGGATGAGCGCAAAAACAGCCATTCCTGACTCCGATCCCATATTCAAAGCAAAGGATTGCAGAAACGAATGCGTGATATAATCCTTTTATGTTAAATGTTACAACCCCAAGTTTGTTTTTATAATCCTCAAATCTTTTAGGACCAATTAATTCTATTTCATCTAAATTATTTAATTTTTTATAAGCATATGCTGTGAGTTCCATTTCATGCTTGGCAACCTTATCCATTCCGATTCTTTCCAACATTTTTATCGCTGTTGCAAGCGCAACTGCACCAATCAGATTAGGAGTTCCTGCTTCTTCTTTATCTGGCAGATGAGTCCATTCGACTTCCGTTTCAGTAACGAGATTAACAGTTCCACCACCAACATAATCGGGATCACCTTCTTCAAACATTTTTTTTGGACCGATTAAAACTCCGGTTCCGAATGGAGCATACATTTTATGGGCAGAAAAAACTAAGAAGTCTATGTGTTGAATATCATCATCTGGTTTCATATCGATTTTACGATGGGGAATTAGTTGAGCAGCGTCAACAAGAATTAGAGAATTGTAAGAATGAACAAGTTCAGCAATTTTGTGAATTGGGTTAACAAGTCCTGTGACATTTGCAGCACCTGTTAAAGCAACGAGCTTTAATTTTTTTTGATGTTTTTCAATTTTTTCTTTGAGGTCATCGAGATCCAGACTCCCATCCTCGTTCACACCAGAATGAATTAATGTTGCATGTTTTCTCCATGGTAAATCATTTGAATGGTGATCCATTAACGAGCAAATAACAATATCATCCTTTGTTAATTTGAGTCGATTTGCAACTTTGTTAATTGCTTCTGTGGTGTTTTTTGTATAGATGATGGTGTTATTTTCAAGATTTGCATTGACAAACTCAGCAACAATTCTACGAGAATCATCATATGCTTTAGTGGCAACTAAAGATTTAATCCCGGCACCCCGATGCACTCCTGAATACCATTCAAGCATCTCATTTATTGCATCTCTGATGAAAGTGAAAGTCGGAGTACTTGCTGCATTATCAAAGAAAACATATTGTTTCTGATTTCCATCAAGAAGTGTAACTTCTTTATTAAGGCCTACTAAATAATTTCTGATGTTGTGGATTGATAAATCGGAGGGAATAAAATCGTTGATGCTACACATAAACTACTCGTTTTTGTTATACATTTATGATACTAAAATAAGAAAGTGAAGAATTAATTTTTTATAGAGAAATCTGAGGACAAAGATTTGTTTTTTTGTTTTCTGTGAAAATATTAAAGTATAGTTATAATTTATTTAACCAAAGTAAAATTATAGTTTATCTCATTAAAGAAGTGGATAAAACATTTAGAAAGTTAAGATGAAGAATTATACAAGTAGTTAGATTTGAAGAATATAGATCTTAATGAGGCCTTCTTTATAAATTAAATCCAATTAGCTATTGTGATGTATCTATTTCACAGAAAATTTTGCTACTACATAAAATTAGGCAGACTCTCAAAATTCAAGATTTCGTTTAACAATCGAAATTTATTTAAGCAATAATACTTGATTTGAATTGGGATTTTATAAGCAAGTGTGGTTTAATATGTTACTGAGAGTATAAAAAACTACCTCGGATAATTTTAGTTTAAATTCAAGTTTTACAATTCACTATAGAAGCTATGAAAAAAATCGAAGCCAAGTTTGCTCGAAAATAGAGTTTTATATTTCTTCTTCTCGAAATAATGCGAAGTGATTATCCCATTTAATGAATTTACCAGAAAAACTTCTCTGGCTCTTCTGAGCATATCAGCAGAAATAATCTTTTCGTATATAGGATATCCTTTTTGTTTGCAAAACTCGATTACTTTCTTTCTACCTATTCCTGGTAATAATCCGCAATCAATCGATGGAGTCAGGATTTTTAGTTTCTTAAATCTCCCCTCATAAAATACAAGAAATATATTCGTTTTAGTTCCCTCAAGAAGATGATTTTTGTTATCAATAAAAATTGCTTCATCATATCCCCGAATTTGAGCTATTACATACTCCTGATAATTAACAAAGTAACTCGTTGATTTTATTTTTCTATACTCATCACCGTGAGAATTTATATGCTTGCTAAGAGTTATTTTTCTTTGATTACTAAAAGTGAAACGATAAGGTACTGCATCAATCACCTTGATTAAATTTCCATCCTGTAGTGAACAGGTGACTCTTATTCTTGCATCCTGAAGTTTATTAAGTTTTATTTTCTCAAGAATTTCAAATTTAAGTTCCTCTAAATCGACTGTGGGAAGACCGAAAGTTTTTAATGTCATATTGAGTCTTGCAATATGATCATCAAAAAAAACTATTTTGCCTTTATAGTAACGAATAGTTTCAAAGAAACCATAACCAATTCGAAATGATGAATTTTTATTGAGAAATTCTAAATCCATACTAATCTAATAGTGATTCAAATATTGCTTTACCTTTGTGAAGAGTTTCTTCGTATTCTTTTTCTGCGTCACTATCATAAACAATTCCACCACCAAGATTTAGAAAAAGTTTTCCGTTCTGATAAATCAGAGTTCTTATGGCGATATTAAACATTGCATTACCGCTAATATCAATATATCCGATAGAGCCTGTATAAATATTTCGTTTGACTTTCTCTAATTCATCAATAATTTCCATAGCTCGTTTTTTAGGCGCTCCCGTAATTGAACCACCAGGGAAAGTCGCTTTAATCAAATCAAATATATCATAACCATTTTTTAATTTCCCTTCGATCTCTGCGACAAGATGATGAACACTTGCATAAGTCTCAATCTTTTTTAGCGCATTAACCTTGATACTTCCAGCTTCACATACTTTTCCTAAATCATTTCTTTCTAAATCAACTATCATTAAAAGTTCTGCCGAATCTTTTTCACTGTTGAAAAGTGTATATTGAAGTTTTTCATCTTCTTCTTGATTTTTTCCTCTTTTAATTGTTCCTTTAATTGGTTTTGTGATGACTTTCTTTTCTTTTAAATCCAGAAATAATTCAGGTGATGAACTCAAAATCCATGTATTGGAATTAACACATATAAGAGCTGAGAATTGAGCTGGATTCTTCTCCCTTAGTTTTGAGTAAATTTCAAGAGGATGTTTTCTCGTTTCAGTAATAAATTGATGAGAAAAATTGATCTGATACACTTCACCAGCTTCAATGTATTTTTTGATTTTTTTTATTGTCTCAATGTATTCTTCACTGGTAAAATTCGATTTGAGGGAAATCTTTTCCTTTTCAGTAGTGAAATGAATAGGCATGGTTAATCTTCTAAAAATGAAATCAAGAAATTCTTTCGGCGAGTGTTTTGAATAAGCTGTATACTTTTTTGTTGAGTGATTATAAACTAAAACCGAATCAAAAAAAGAAAAAAATATTTCAGGCAAATCTATATTTGAAGAATTTTTACTTTCCACGTTTTCAAGTTTCATACCATAATCATATGAAATAAAACCTGCAAATCCTGCGGTGAAAGTCTCTGGAAGAGAATTCTTCAGATCAAATCCTCTTCTTAGTTCATTCAATTTTTCTCGCAAGATATCAAATGGATTTTCTGTTATAAATTCTTTGTTGATTTCATTCTTAATTTTGATGACATTGTTTTTGTAGGAAAGGATTAAATTGGGTCTTACTGCAATAATTGAATAGTTCGAGTAAGGAACTCCGTGCAACGAAGAGTCAAAAAACATCCAGCCCTCTTCAGGATTGATTCTATTGAAAAGTTCAAATGGCCGGATATTCAGACTTAATTCAAATATCTCCATTATTGATAAATCTAGATTTCTGGTAGACTGCAGGAAGAGTTTTTGTATTTATCTCCGTATTTTAAGGAGATTTCTCTTTCGAATTCGCTTAAATCATTCTCACTTAAAATTTGCTGTGAAAACTCAAAAAGTTGCCTTTCTTCAAATCGGATGTGTTGATTTAATGCCTCCGCAAATTCTTTCAAGATTTGTCGAATTTTTTGAGTCTCCTTTTCTCTCTTGAGAAGGATTATTAAACTATGAATAAGTATGTGATCTTCAAGAGTTTTATTAATCAAATAAGTCTCAGAATTTCTATTCAAAAGAAGTCGGGGCAAGAGACATTCTTCTTCGGAATGGAAATGTAAAAGTAAATCTTTTTCGTAAAATTCAAGGACAAAATTTTTCTTCTTGATTACATCAATTTCAGATAATGTGTCAATGAATTTGTTTATGTTAAAAGCTTCCTTCAATGCCTTTTGATGATCCCAGGAGAGATAATGAAGCTGTTTTAATCTTTTCATTTCAATAAATTATTGGTCAGAACTTCTTCTCGATGGTAAATTTTTATGATATTGTAAAAAGTATCACGCTGTGCAGCATCGAAACCAGCACCATGAATCAAATCAATTACTTCATTTGTCGAACTTCTATTGATGAAATTTGCTGCAGCGTGTACATTTTCTTCTTCGAGAGTACCACCAAAATCATCTGCTCCGAAGTGTAAAGCAACCTGACCAATTTTTTTACCTTCACTAAACCAGCTTGCCTGAATATGTGGAAAGTTATCAAGATAAATTCGTGAAATTGCAATTATCTGTAAATATCTATAAGGTGATGCAAAAGATTTTATGTGTTTATCAAGAGGAGTGTTCTCTGGTTTGAAACTCCATGGAATAAATGCTGTGAAACCTCCTGTTTCGTCCTGTAAATTCCTGATACTATTCAGATGAATAACTATATCTTCATCTTTCTCAATATGACCATACATCATAGTTGCAGTTGTTTTGTAACCAAGGAGATGTGCTTCACGCATTACATTTAACCAGTCAGCACTAGTTCCTTTTTTCTTACTTATTTTTCGTTTAACTCGATCACTTAAAATTTCTGCACCACCACCAGGAATTGTGTTCAGTCCTGCTTCTTTTAATTTTAACAGAACTTCACGAACTGATAGGCCACTCACTTGACTCATCCCAATTATTTCAGATGTTGAGAAGAAATGAGGATGAATTTCAGGAACTTCTTTTCTTGTTCTTTCAACGAGTTCGAGATAATATTCAAATGGTAAATTTGGGTTAACTCCACCCTGAAGCAGAATTGTTGTGACACCTCTCTTTGCAGATTCTTTGAATTTTTTAATCAATTCATCTACAGAATATGTGTATGCATCGGGTTCATCGGCGTGACGATAGAACGCACAAAATGTACAATCGATTTCACAAACATTGGTATAATTTGGATTTGTATCAATCACAAATGTTACATAATTCTCAGGATTTTTCTGAAATCTAAGTTGATTTGCTGTCTCGCCAAGTTCTAGAATATCGTTGTAATTCAAAAGTTGAAGACATTCTTCGTTTGAGATTCTCTCACCATCCAGAGCTTTTTTAAGAATATCCTGTATTGTCATAAATAACCTATTGTTAATGTACTCCTAAATTAAAAATAGATTTTCAGTTATAAGATTTTTCTTCGATCAAATGTTTTTGTTTCAATTGCTGATAATAAGTTCGGAAGACATTTATAGCTTCAATTTCCTTTTCATCCAGACGATAACCTATATTACTCAAATAATCTTTGATTTCTTCTTTAGTAAAACCGATACGTGAGTTATAATATTCTTCAATATCTGAATCAGAAGAGAAAAATTTATTCAATGAATCGTTAAGCAAGTTCTCAATTGCCTGAATTTTATTCTGTGGTAAATCTTTTTTCACAGCCCAGAGAGCAAATACGAAGGGTAGCTGTTTCCATTCATACCATAACTGAGCTAAATCATAAGTGTATCTGAATTCTTCTGGTTTATTCTTTAAGAATCTCAATGCGTCATCACCAATAGTTAGAAATGCATCAAAATTTGGAAGTAATTTTTCGTTGGCTGAAATTTTTTCACGAACATAAACAACATCGAGTTCATATTTGAATTCGAGTAAAACCTGCAATAATCTAAACGATGTAGAAGTTTCATTTGTTATAGCAATACTTTTTTTATCTAATTGTTCAATAGGATATTTCGAGTAAAGTATCACACTTTTAACATTTTTGTTCCCAACGATTCCATAATTTATATAGGTGAAATCATTTTCTTTCTCAAAGTAATCGACCAGCGAGACAATACCTGCATCAATATTTCCATCCTTGAAAAGAAATCCAAGTTGTCGTGGAGGAGCTGGAAAGATTTTGTAATCACGATTATTTAAATGTTTGAAGAAAGGAAGAGTGTTCAAGTAAGAGACTCTACCGATTATATTATTTGAATGAAGTTTCACAGGTTTATAATAAATATCCCTTTCAACAGGAATTTTATTTGCATCATTTATAATTTTTATCAATTTATTTTTCGCAAGTTGCATTGGTGTGATTGCACCAGCATCGTGAGCAATTCTTTCTCCACCTACAGTTCCATCCATATCATTGGCACCAAAATTTAGTGCAATAGCTGCAAGTTCTTCGGTCAACATAACCCAATATGCTTTGATGTGCTCAAAATTGTTAAGCATCAATCTCGAAATGGCTATAGTTTTTAAATCATCAATAGCTGAAGTAAATCGATTCCTTGGTTTAATACCTGTATCCCCAGGTTGAAATGCTAATGGAATGAAAGACAAAAACCCACCCGTTTCTTTTTGAGCATTCCTAAGAACTAGTAAATGTTTTATTCTTTCCTCAATTGTTTCTATGTGACCATATAACATAGTTGCGTTAGAATTCAATCCAAGTCTATGCGCTGTTTTATGAATTTCCAACCATCGCTTTGCACCAATCTTCTGATTGAAAAGGAGTCTTCTCACTCTTTCAGAAAATACCTCAGCACCACCACCAGGTAAAGTTCTTAATCCCGCTTCTTTTAATTCAAGTAAAACTTCTTCAATTGACTTTTTAAATTTCTTCGAGAAGAAATCGATCTCAACTGCAGTGAACGCTTTTACGTCAATTTTTGGAAATCTTTTTTTAATTTCTCGCACCATTCCAACATAGTAATTCCACTCCCAGTCTGGATGTAATCCACCAGTAATGTGTACTTCAAGAAGTTCTGGATTGAGTTTTGAAATAATTTCTTCTATTGTCATTTCGTAAGCTTCGGGAGCAAACTTTTTCACTGCAAAGTCGCAAAACTTACACGAAAGCACGCAAATATTGGTTGGCTCAATTTTTTGATTGACCACAAAATAAACAGCATCACCATTTTTTTCTCTCTGAAGCCAGTGAGCCATTTTACCAACAGAAGTCAGATCTGGTGATTTATAGAGTGTTAATCCATCTTCAAATGATAATTCTTCTCCACGAAGGACTTTTTCCCAGATGGGAATTAAATTTTTATCTCTAAAGTTAATCATAGAAATTCCACTAATTTAAGTATCCAAAAATCACAAATGTTTTATATATAAGTCAATTTATTATATTGGTATGCGCGGTATAATATTGAGTAATGTCTTTTTAGCTCTGTAAATCAATTAGAAATATCACTAATAAACAATAAATAATTGAATTAAATTCAAATTTTTCGATTACCAAATTCGTCAATTTCTACTTTTTAGATTTAATTCGAGGAATTCAACAGCTTCAATAAATCTTGGTCCAGGTCTAAAAAACATATCTATAGGAATAAAAATTATATGATTTTGTCTTATAGCTTTTAAGTTTTTCCATTCAGGATAATACTCAAATATTTCCTGCAACTGGTAATCCTCAGGCACAATTATCCAGTCAGGATTTTTTTCTAAGACAAGTTCTCGCGAAACAGCTGGATATGATGATGGAGAGTTTGGAGCAACGTTTTCCAGATTTACCGATTGCATTATATCATCAATAAATGTGTTTCTGCCAGCTATCATTAAAGGTGAAAAGGATACAACAAACATGGCTGATTGTTTTTTGAGTTCTGATTCCTTTACTCTATTTAACCTTGATCGAAGTGAGTTTATCAAAGAATCTCCCTCTTTCCTTTTCCCGAGAACTTTTGAGATGTTTTTTATAGAATTCAGTATTCCTTCAATGTTTCTTGGATTGGTAACAAAAACTTCAATTCCAAGACTTCTAAGTTTTTCATAAGTTTCTTTTGTATTTCCCTCTACTGTGATAAAAACTAAGTCAGGTTTTAGCTCTATTATCTTTTCAAAGTTCAAGTGTAACATATCACCTATGACTTGCACCGTTTCTACTTTTGAAGGAAAGTTACAGAAACTGGTTCGACCTACTAATAAATTACCTGCACCGATAGCAAATATTATCTCGGTGATGTTTGGTGCTGTTGAAATAATTTTTTTAGGAGTTGATTTTAACCTTATTTCGTTACCAATTTCATCATAAAAAAAAATTGGTTGATTGATTTTGTTTTCTTTTTTACATGATATGGATAAGAATAAAATCAGAGCATATATAAAAATGTTTTTCATTTTTTATCCCATGGAAGTTTGCCATTGAAAATTTCTCTTCCCTTATATTCGAGGAGTTTTTTGAGTTCAGGACAGCTTATTGTGTAACCATGCTGTCTACGCCATGGATTTCTTTGATATTTCTTCTCGAGTAATTCACCATGATTGCAATATGGATCATCTTCCATAAGTTTTATAGCTTTTTCTTCTCCTTTAAGAGCAAGTTCTAAATTCTCTGGATTATTGGGTCCTACAAAGGTTACCATTTTCTCTGGAATCCTTAAAGCTTCTCGATGAAGGTGAAATCGTTTTTCTTTGAATTTGAATGTGATCATAAAGATGTGCTCTGGGTAATATCCTAAATATTCCCGAAAACGACAGATAGGAAAAAGAAGGTTCTCAAATGAATCGCGAGAAAATTCTTCGGTTGTGACTCTTTCTTGTAGATCACCGTCAATGAACCCGAGATTAAAAGCAATTTCCCAGTACATTTGAGCTTCGGATCTGAAATAAGCTTCTTTTCGAGATTGTCCACCAGTGAAAATCAATAAAGAATCTTTTTCTTTTTTTGCCACTTCACAGCCAGTTTTAATATGTTCGATGTAAAGTTTAGGCTCACCTTTTTGAAATGGATAAAGATACCAATTATTATCATCATAAACATTATTGAAATCTTTTCCTGTGTAGACAGCATGACCTGCAACAATAACAAGTTTTGTTAATTTTTGTTTCATGTTTTTATCGAATCCCATTTTTGAGTTTTCTGAATTAAGAATATTCTTTTAATAAAGTTAATAATATTTGACGAATTACTTTGTGATATCAGATAGTAAAATTAATATGTAAAAAATGGAACTTTGATTTGTTTCTTGAATGTTAATTGTGAATAAAAATTAGAGAAAGTACTTATAATGGAACTTGGAATTTTTTCATTCGGCGATAGAACAATTGACTTTGAAACAGGTAAATTAATAAGTGAACATGAAAGATATAAAAATTTGCTCGAAGAGATTAAACTTGCAGATGAAGTTGGACTCGATGTCTTTGGTATTGGTGAGCATCATAGATCAGATTTTATAGTATCTGCACCAGCGATTGTACTTGCAGCAGCAGCGACTATTACAAAGAAAATTAGACTCACCAGTGCAGTGAATGTTTTGAGCTCAGATGATCCCGTCAGGATTTTTCAGCAATTTGCTACTATCGATTTGATTTCTGATGGAAGAGCAGAACTTATGGTGGGACGGGGTTCGTTTATTGAATCATTCCCATTATTTGGTTATGATTTGAGTGATTATGAAGAGCTGTTTGAAGAGAAATTGGAGATGCTACTAAAAATAAGAGAATCCACCATCATCAATTGGAAAGGTAAGTTCACTCAGACAATTGAAAATAGAGGAATCTATCCACGACCTTTACAAAATCCATTACCAATCTGGATTGCAATTGGTGGAACTCCAGAATCTGCAATACGGGCAGGGAAATATGGACTCCCAATGGCTATTGCAATCATTGGTGGATTACCCGAGAGATTTAAATATTTCTCTGATTTGTATCGAGCTACAGCGAAGAAATATGGACATTTAACAAAGCTAAGTATTAATTCACATGGATTTATTGCGGATACTTCTGAAGAAGCAATTGATACTTCTTTCCCTGCGATAAAATACCAAATGGATAAAATTGGAAGAGAACGAGGGTGGCCATCTATGACACGTGAGCAGTATGAATTTTCAGCAACTTTGAGAGGAGCAAATTTTGTCGGCAGTCCTCAACAGATTATTGAAAAGATCCTATTTCAATATGAGATATTCAAACATGATCGATTCTTATTACAACTATCTGTAGGAACACTCCCTCACAAAAAAGTATTAAAAGCGATCGAACTTTTCGGAGATAAAGTAGCTCCCGTTGTTAGAACAGCGATTGCGAAGATTAAGAATTTTCAAGAAGAAAGAATAACACCCTAAAGAAATTTCCAACCTGATGTCACAAAGGGATCAAAAAAGTTTAATTTAAAATCAAGCTTTTGTAAATGAGTATTTTAAAATTCGTAATTTCTTCGATAATATTTATAGCCATGTGAATTCTCTTAAATTTTCGCGTGTACCGAGAGTGAGTATAAATTAAGTTTAGTTGATTTGAAAAATTATTGTGAGTGTATTAATTAACATTTATGTTTTTCTTGTTTCCTCAATGATAAACGTTGCCCTAAATTTTTTTCGATTGAAGTCTATAATTTTGATTATTTAATACTAGATTCTACCTTTTCCCCTAACTCTTTGAAAAGAAGAACACTGTTATATGTAAAAACATTGTCTGAGTTAATCATATTCTAAAACTATAATTTTAGATTTCCTGTTTGAATGACTCTGGTATTTGAACAGCTATAACTCTCCCTCTCGCTGTTACGATTCCATTGGCGAAGACAGATATTTCTGTTATCACTTTTCTACCTTTGACTTCGATTATTTTTCCTCTCAATTCCAGTTCAACTCCAATGGGAGTTGGTCTGAGATAATCTACTTGCAAAGAAGCAGTAACAAATCTAAATGGCGGAAAAGTACCCGGAGAACGGTTTTCAGCTTTATATGCTGCAAGAGCTGCTGAACCCGTCCCATGGCAATCAATCAGCGAAGCAATTAAACCACCATAAACAAAACCAGGAATAGAAGTATGATAAGGTCTGGGAGTAAATCTTGCTACAGTTTCCTCTCCATCCCAATAACTTTTAAGTTGATATCCTGACTCATTTAATCTTCCGCACCCATAACAATGACTCCAATCATCTGGATAAAAATCCTGTACGGCTTTGTTTTCCATTTTAACCTCATGATTTTTATAATCCTATTGAAATAAAAATAAATCCAATGATCAAACCAATTATTAAATTGAAGATTTTTATTTTTATAGAGTCTCTAACCGAATAGGAAAGAAGAGGTAGCATTCCATGCCCATCTTGAACTATTGAACTGGTGAGCAATACAGAAAATGGTATAATTCCATCAGCGAAAAGCTTAACAAAAATTAAATGTGGTCCAGATTCTGGAATTAATCCAACAATAGCAGCAATTAGAAGAAAAATTATCTTGTAATTTGAGGAAAAAGTTTTGATGTCAATGTATTCAAGAGCTATCTCGACGACTAAAAGCGCAGCGAATGTCCATAAAGCTATTTTCCAGATATGTCCTTTAACTATGTGATTCCACACATGTTCTATAAAAAAGTGTTTTAAGGATCTTTCTCTTTCATGAATTACAAGATTTTCACAATTTATACAAACCTGAACATTAAATTTCTTAATGAATTTATCAATTATAATACCGGAGACTACTCCTATTATAAATAATGAAGGAAATAGAATTGCAGAAGTCTCCGGTATCATTGCAATCATCACATAAGCTTCATCACCTGACACAGCGATCATTGAACCAGCAAGGGCACCAAAACTTATTAAACCATGCATATAAAGAGTAACATTAATCATTCCGCCAAAACAACCTGGAATGACTCCAATCAATGGAGCAAGAATGTATTGACGATATTTACTTTTACCTTCAAGAAATAATCGTATCTTTCCATTTGTCCAGGTATTCAGTAAATCTACAAGTATCATCATCAGGGCGACTAAGATAGTAATTTCAAGTGTTTCTTTTGTGACTGATATCATTAATTTTGACATTTCAATTCCTGATTTGTACAAATTTCATTAATTAGATGCTAATTACATAAAAAAGTTATTAAATCTAAAATAGTAAACTTGTGATGAAATATTTTTTAAAATAAATTTACATACGAATTAGATAAAGTCAGTGTTATTATAAATTACTTTGATTAATTTTCTAATTATTTGTCATTCAAATTAAAAACTCATCATAAATTTATCTCTTCCAAAAATGTATTGAGTTTTGTTGGGTATGAATCTCCGCAAGGATAAAACCAAGCTAAAAATTAAATAGAAAATTGTTGCCCGTTAATACAATTTTCATATCATTACTTAACCTTTAGCATCTTGAATATAGTTTAAATATGTGCTATATATAATGAATGTATTACAAAATAGGAGTTTGAAATGAAAAAAGCCTTCATAGTAGGAGCAATTATATTTGCATTTTATCTAAACTCATATGCTTGTTTTGATACTTATCTTTTTCTAAGAAAAACTTCAATGGTTTATCCATACAAAGCTCTTGTCCTTGAACTTAACGGTGAATATTCATTCACAAGTTTCAATGATCCTTCAAAAGATATGTTTCTTTCGATGGGAAGTTTTTACTATGGTCTAGCAAGAAACTTCTCAATTCAATTATCATTAGGTTCATCAGAAAAACCAACAAGTGATTTTGGGATTGATTTATATGGGATAAGAGGAGTTTATAATGCATATTCTGCTCCATATAGGAGCTGGAATTTTAACCTCATCCTTGAACATCGTGGTATAACCTCTGAGAAGAACAACGAAATTGAATTTTCATCGCCTATTATAATTAATAGTTCAGATTTTACTTATGTAATTCATCCGACAATGATTTATGGACTTAATTCAAAAGATTTCACCATTGGTGGACATTTTGGACTTTTCTATTCATTTAATCCTAACAGTCTGTTTGGAGTCGGTGCTGAGTACGCGAGTACACAGAGTAGTAGTTATTCCGGAGAGAGACTTACTGAAAGTGAATTTTCTACAAGTATATTCTTTGGAACATATCTTGGAAATAGAATTTATTTGCAAAATGAATTTGCTAAGGGAATTTCAAATACAAGAGATTTTGGACTGGCAATCACAACAAAATTTATACTCAATCGATAAATAGTCTAATTACTAAATCTCAATTAAATAAATCTACCTTGGTGAGTTCAAACCTCTCCAGCATAAGCATTAGTCTTAGTACATATCTTAGATGAAGATTACTAGACTATAGAAATGAATAATTAATAATGTTCAGATAAAATTGATATAAAGAAAATAACCATAATTGTGAATTGATTATTTCCATCATCTTACCTAATCTCGTAATCAAAAAGATTAAATAGCTTATGAAAAATTCAATTTTACTTTTATTGGTAACAGTATTCTTCAATTCATGCAAAGAATCTCAAACAACTATCTATAGATTGGAAGATGCATTCCCACAGTTATCTTTTTCACATCCTGTAGATTTACAGAGCTCCCGAGATAATACAAATAGGTTGTTTATTGTTGAGCAGGAAGGAAAGATAATTATGGTTGATAATAATTCAACCACAAATACAAAAAAAGTTTTTCTCGACATTACGGATCGTGTTAGCTGGGGTGGAGAAATGGGATTACTTGGATTGGCATTTCATCCTGATTTTAAGTCTAATGGATTTTTCTATGTGAATTATACAGCAAATAATCCTCGGAGAACAATCATCTCAAGATTTAAAATCTCTGATTTAAATCCAGATTCGGCTGATAAGAATTCAGAATTAATTCTTATGACATTCGAACAACCTTATAGTAATCACAATGGTGGTTGTCTAACCTTCGGTCCTGATGGTTATCTTTATATTGCCACAGGCGATGGTGGTTCAGCTGGAGACCCCAGAAACTTTGCACAAAGATTGGATAATTTGCTTGGAAAAATTTTAAGAATTAATGTTGATAATCCTCAGCCAACTTTAAATTATGGAATTCCATCGGATAATCCGTTTATCGATAGCTCGGGAAATATAAAAAAAGAAATTTATGCTTATGGTTTGAGAAATCCATGGAGATTCTCATTTGACGCTCTTACAAATAAACTCTGGGCTGCAGATGTTGGTCAGGATGCATGGGAAGAAATTGACATCATCGAGAAAGGTGGAAATTACGGTTGGCGTTGTTTTGAAGGTACTTATCCATATAATTTAAGTGGTTGTAATGGTAAGTACATTTTTCCTGTTTACGAGTATCATCATACTGAAGGATTTAGCATAACAGGTGGATTCGTTTATCGTGGTTCGCAACTCCCGGAACTTTATGGTAAATACATTTATGGCGATTTCGGTTCGAGAAAAATCTGGGCTCTTGAATACGATGGAAAGTACGCAAGAAAAAATGCATTGCTTACTACAGCAAGACAATCAATTAGCTCGTTCGGCGTTGATGAATCGAATGAAATCTTTGTCGTTGGTTACGAAGGCAAAATTTATAGGTTAAAAAAAGTCGACAGTAACAAAAATTGAAATTGTGTTATTTACTTTCGGCTGTTTAAAAAATTTTTAATTATGAAATTGGATTGATTCCATTAAAAATATTCAAACAAAACCTTTAAAAAGATTTTGCAAGAAGTTTTCTAATTTATTTTTCTGATTCTAAAAATTTGAATCCTATCGATTGCACTATTGAATTAATCAAGCTTTCAAAAGAATAGGATGTTTTTTTGAAATTCATTGCAGTATGCTCATTTCTAAGTTTCTTATGAAAATAACACCTACCCTGGAAGGGCAGGTGCATTATTTAATTTTTTACTTCAGTAAAATCATCTTTTTAGAGATGGATGTTTTTCCAGAGTTGAGAACATAAAAGTAAACGCCACTACTCAAATTTTCATCGGAGAATTCAACTTCGTAATTACCTGGTAAGTGATAATCAGAGACCAGTTCTTTGACTTTCCTTCCATGAACATCGTAAACTTTCAGGGTTATGAAAGATGAAGCTGGAACATAATATTTAATTTTAGTCTTCGAATTGAATGGATTTGGATAATTCTGATATAGATAGTGGACTTGAGGAATGTTTTCCTGGATTTCTTCACTACTCAAAAGTATGGAATTAACCACTGCTCCAGTTACAGGATCAACTAAGACGATTAATGATAAATCGGAATTGTTAGCAAAATAAATTACATGGAAAAGAACTCTTGTAGTGTCTAAGAAGGAATGAAAATATCCAAATGAGGTACCATCAACATTAAAACTATCTCTAAACGGTTTACCACCTCCGAAGTAATCAGCAATGTACATCAGTGTATCACTATCGAGATAATTATTCAGACTTACCGTGCGTTCAGGAACAAAATCATTCTCATCGAATATCCAGCCGGAAGAATCGTCAAGTGCTGGAACTCCAAAAATTAGGTTAATAGAGAATTTTTTATTGTTTTGACCTAAATAACCGTAAGTTAAGAATTGTGATTCCCCATCAAAATTATAATCATTAAAACCTATAGCGTATTTTAATTCCGATTGAGCATCATAGGATTTAGCAATAGCATCAACTTCATCAAATCGTTCTTTAAGAGTAAATTCCTGCCCAAAATCTATATTTACTTTCGAAATAATTTCTCCAGTTACGGGATTTAAAACAAAAATCAGAACTCCTATGAATTGAAATGATGAATCCATTTTTGAATAGGACACTTTCCAGTATGGATTTAAAGTATCAGGTGGTCCAATTTCATTGGCTGAATAATTTCTTAATTCATAATTGATTGTGGTTATTGTACCAACTTGAGATCTAAAATCATATCCTCCGTTTAATTCACAAGAATCAGATATAACATCGCTATCAACGAAATCAAATTCAAGACTTGCAGAAGCATTATGGAATGGGAAATGTGTCAGATTTGTATCGAGAAAAATATTATTGGGTTCAAAATAGATAGCAAAAATGCCCTTACTCTGAGAATAAAAGAAATAACTGATACTTACACCTTTACCATCAATTGAATCGTCAACAGCAAAAAAACTTGTGTATGGTTCCAAAAAGTTAATTACTCTTAATTCAGAATCGTTTGCGTAATTGTTTGCTATCGATTTTACTGAATCAAGATATTGTCTTGCGGTGAAAGTTGAAGATTGGAATGTGTAAGCTTTTGAGCCGTAGAATTTTATTATTTCAAGTTGGTGTAATCTTTCTTTATCTATCTTTTTATGATATTCCTTTATTGATTTTTGGGATTTTTCTAATGGAAGGGATTTAAACACCTGACTATGACTTAATTGGATTAAAACTATTAGAAGACTAATGAAAAAGATTTTAAGCTTTTTCATAATGCCCTCCAATTTTGGTGCGATTATAAAAATTGTATAAAAAAAGTTCAATGAATTTTTATGGTGAAAGGGATAAATATCTTTAAGAAGTTATGTTAGGATTTTAATTCTTTTTTAGTTTCCGTAAGAAATCTTTCCGTGCTTTTTCAACTTTTGGAGCAACAACAAAAATACAATATGTGCTGTATGGGTTCTTTTCAAAATAATTCTGATGGTATTCTTCAGCTTTGTAAAAATTTTTCAATGGTTCGATTTGTGTAACAATTGGATTCGTAAACGCTCCATCTCTTTCTAAGTTCTTTATATAATTGATAGCAAGATTCTTTTGTGCGTCGTTGTGATAGAAAATTACTGAACGATATTGTGTACCCACATCCGCTCCCTGTCGATTTAAGGTTGTAGGATCATGAGTTTTGAAAAAAATCTCAAGTAATTCAGTATAGGAAATCTTTTCTGGATTGAAGGTAACCTGACACACTTCAGCATGTCCTGTTGTGCCAGTACAAACCTCTTCATAAGTTGGATTTTCTTTTTCTCCACCTGAATATCCAACAACTGTTTCAGTTACCCCTTCTATCTGTTTGAAAACAGCTTCAGTGCACCAAAAACAACCACCACCGAAAGTTGCTTTCTCAGTTTTAATACTTTCTTGAATTTCAGAATTATCTATGACCATATTTTTTTTACTCCAGAAAATTGAAATTAATATGAAAATGATTGTAGTCGCGAAATAAATTTTCATTCTTTTGAATTCATTCATTTAGTTTTAAAACTTCGTTGTAAATTTCTGAAATAGGAATGTTTTTCTCTATGGCAATTTTTTTACATTCCTCAAATTCGGGAATGAATTTCTTCTTACCAGCTGCATATATTACTTTGACTTTCATCTCTCCGAATTTAGTTAAGATAGTTTCAAAATCTCTTTGTAATTTTCTTCTATCAACTTTAAGTATCCTCACACCAAGGGTCGTTGTTTCTTTATAAATGATATCAAGTAATTGGTCAATCTTATGGTTCTCGCATAAAGTTGAGAGAACAACGCCGGGTCTTCCTTTCTTCATAATAACTGGAATCAAATATGCATCGTGAGCACCGGCATTGATTAATTTCTCAATCACGAAAGGATAGAACTCTGGATTCATATCATCGATATTCGTTTCTATTATGAAAGACTCTTCAATTGAATAATTCTCAACAAATTCTCCAATCAATAACCTGAAAAGATTAGGGATTTCCTTAATTTCTTTGCTACCAGCACCATATCCAATGAGAGATATTTTTAACTTTTGATTCGTAATTAATCCACGAGATAAAGCTTTAATAATTCCAGCGCCAGTTGGTGTTGTCAGTTCAAATGGAATATCAAGAAATGTCACGGGATAATCTTTCAAAATTTCCATTGTTGCAGGAGCAGGTACGGGCATTTTTCCATGTTGAGTCTCAACAAAACCTTTACCAAGAGGTACAATTGAGGTATAAACAGATTCGATGTTGAAATAATCGAGTCCTATTGCACAACCAACAATATCAATTATGGAATCAATCGCTCCAATCTCGTGAAAATGAACATCTTCTAACTTAACATTATGAATCTTCGCTTCAGCTTCACCGATAACCTGAAAAATTTTTTTTGCCGTCGTTTTGACCCTCTCAGAGAGTTGACTTCCATCAATTAATTTGATTATTTCTGAGTATGATTTACCATGATGATGATTCTCAATGTCTGTATGATGCTCGGCGTGATGATGCTGTTGTTCGGTGTGAACATCAAATTTGATTGCAGTAATTGATTTTTTTTGGACTGCTCTATATGTTATGTCATATTCACTTAAATCTAACTTTTCTAATTCTGTTTTCAAATATTCAAATGGTAATCCTGCGGAAATCAAAGCGCCGATCATCATATCACCACTTAAACCAGAAAATGTATCAAGATAAGCAACTTTCATTATAATCTCCTTTCAGTTTGATAACAAATTTACTAATTGAGTTTGGAATTAAATTGATCACTCTAAAAAATTCATCTAAAACCAAAGTAAAAAAATTAAACTCCCTTTTGATTTTTTAAATGAAAACAATCTTAAAAAGACTCTGCTTTCTACTTGGGTTTCAATGATTCTGGTGCTCTATATTTTATGAATTGTAATGATTTTTTTGTATTCGCTAATTTGTGCAAAAACAAATTGCCCTGATAGTGATATCTGATAGGAATAAATTAATATTTGTGGATACCAAAAATAAAAACTTTTCGGAGTGAGGATAATAACGTTCAATTTATTAACAAGAATAATTAGATAGAATGGCGTTTCGACGAGTTTATAAAGTTTATTAAATCTCTTGATAATGATGAATAGCTTATTAAAATTTTTCTACTACTAATACATATAATACGTTAATTTGAAACAGATGACAACAAAAAAGGGCGTAACTGCATACGCCCTTAAATAAGTTATTGAGTCCAATTGCTGACTATAATTTCATCAAGTCTTATGCCACTGTTACATCTTTGCAAAGATAAACATCTTGAATTGCGTTAAGTAATTTTACACCTTCAGCCATTGGTTTCTGGAACGCTTTTCTACCGGAAATCAATCCCATACCACCGGCTCGTTTGTTAATTACTGCTGTTCTGACTGCCTCAGCAAAATCGTTTTCTCCGGAGGGACCACCTGAGTTAATCAATCCGATTCTGCCCATGTAATTATTTACAACCTGATATCTCGTTAAATCAATAGGATGATCACTTGTCAGCTGTTCGTAAACTTTTTTGTGAGTTTTTCCAAATTTCAATGCATTGTATCCACCGTTATTCTCAGGAAGTTTTTGTTTAATGATGTCAGCTTCAATTGTTGCACCAAGATGATTTGCCTGGCCGGTTAAATCAGCTGCAACATGATAATCTTTATCACCAACTTTGAAAGCGGGATTTCTTAAATAGCACCAGAGAATTGTAACCATACCAAGTTCATGTGCATACTGAAATGCTTGAGAAATTTCCTGAATCTGTCGTTTTGATTCAGCTGAGCCGTAATATATTGTTGCACCAATTGCGACAGCACCTAAATCAAAAGCCTGTTTGACTGATGCAAAAAGGATCTGGTCGTAAGTATTTGGATAGCTTAAAAATTCATTGTGGTTAATTTTAAGAATAAAAGGAATTTTATGTGCATATTTCCTTGCAACTGACCCAAGGACTCCAAGAGTTGATGCGACAGCATTACAACCACCTTCGATTGCAAGTTTCACAATATTTTCCGGGTCAAAGTAGACTGGATTGGGTGCAAACGAAGCACCAGCAGAATGTTCAATTCCCTGATCAACAGGTAGAATTGAAAGATAACCAGTTCCAGCAAGTCTCCCTGTATTGAATAATAACTGAAGATTTCTCAGAACCTGAGGATTTCTATCTGATGGAACGAATATTCTATCAACAAAATCAGGTCCTGGTAAATGAAGCATTTCTTTAGGAACAGTTTTGCATTCATGTTTCAATAAATAATCTGCTTCAGTCCCTAAAAGTTTTACAATTTCATCTATTGTCATTGTTATTCTCCAATATTTATTTATGATTTTACAAATATATAAAAAACTTCTAACCGAATATTTTAATAGCATTAAATATCATACTTATACTGAGTTCATTGGAAAACCAGAGTGGCTTTTTAATTTTATTCCATATGAAGTACAGTATAATTCAATCAAATGAAAGTCATTTTATTTAATCTTAAATACTTGATTAATATAGAATAGGATTGAAAAGGTTTTCTTGAGTGAAACTTTTTAATCCTAAGGAATTAAAACAATCAGAAGTGTAATTTTATCAAGATTTAAATATTATTTTTTTTTCGTATCAATCTTAGTAAATTGTTTTGCTATAATCAATTAATTGAAGGATATAATTGAAGAAATTACGAATTTCTGAAGACCAGAAAATTCAGGAAAGGATCAAAAAGCGAGGGAATTTACCCCGACATATCGCCATTATTATGGATGGAAATGGTAGATGGGCCAAAAAACGAGGTTTACCACGCGTAGCAGGACATTCGGAAGGAGTAAAATCTGTTCGTCATGTTGTTGAAGCTTGCGCACAACTAGGAATAGAATACCTGACACTGTTTGCTTTTTCTACAGAAAATTGGCGTAGACCGAAAGATGAAGTATCGACTTTGATGAAGTTGCTGGTTAAAACCTTAAAAACTGAAACAGAAGAACTTCATAAAAATGGAATTCGACTTTTAATGATTGGTGATATGGAGAGCCTTCCAGAACAGGTTCAATTACAACTTAAAGAAGCAATTAAGAAGACAGAAAACAATAAAAGATTAAATCTCATTTTAGCTTTAAGTTATTCCGGTCGATGGGATATTCTTCAAGCTACAAAGAAAATTGCAAGTGATCTAGAAAATCATAAGCTGAAAAAATCTGATATCAATGAAGAAACATTTAAACAATATCTTTCTACAAGCCAATTCCCTGAACCTGATTTATTGATTCGTACAAGTGGTGAAATGAGAATTAGCAATTTTCTACTATGGGAAATTGCATATACCGAATTATATATAACGAAAACTCTCTGGCCAGATTTCAGACGAAAAGAACTTTATGAAGCAATCGAGGATTATCAGAGGAGAGAAAGAAAATTTGGATTGGTAAGTGAACAGATAAAAGGATATGGAAAACATGGTTTCATTCTTAAAAAGTAAATTCTTTCTTTTTACATTTTTTCTGACTTATTTAATCTTTATGCATGATTCATTATTCGCTCAACAAACTCCACCAACATATAAAATTCTGGGAGTTTCTGTTGAAGGGAATGCCACAGCTGATGCTACAGTGATAATTGCAACGAGCGGATTAAAAATCGGTGATGAAATTCAAATTCCCGGTGATGCAACTATAAATGCAATAAAAAGAATCCTTGCTCTAAATATCTTTTCTGATGTACAGCTCATAAAAGAAAGACAAATTGGTAATGGCATCTATGTTTTAATTAAAGTTGAAGAATTTCCAAGACTGGAGGATTTTGTGCTTGTTGGAAATGATGAGATAAGTGAGAAGGATTTGAAGAAAGAAATTACACTTATTCGTGGACAAATTCTCAAACCGCAGGATATAAGCAGAATAAAACGAAATTTACTTAGACTTTACGAAGAAAAAGGTCTACTTAATGCTGAAATCACAACAACACTACTCGAATTTTCAAAAGTTGATACAACAAAGAAAAAACTACTTGTGCGATGGGTTAATAAATACGATCCAGATGATACACACACAATGGAGATTGATATAAAAGATAAAGTTGCTATCGAATCAATAGAAAGAATGAAAAACAGAGTCTTATTAAAGATTAAAATTGATGAGGGGCGTGTCGTTTTAGTAAAGCAGATAAATTTCTATGGGAATGAGAAATTTTCAAAAAGTAAGTTGTTAGGTCAATTCGATGAGATAGTCGAAAAAAGATGGTGGAGATTCTGGAAAAAAGAAAAATTTGATCAAAAGAATTTTGAAAAAGACAAAGAAGCATTAATTAAGTTTTATAAGAAAAACGGTTTTAAAGATATCACTATCCTAAAAGATTCAATTTACACTGATGATTCGCGAAAAAATCTTTTTATTGATATCTATCTGTACGAAGGTCCACAATACAAAATCAGAAATATTGAATGGATAGGTAATACAGTTTTCCCGACAGAAGTTTTACAAAAAAGATTAGGATTCGAAAAAGGTGATGTTTATGATTATGAAAAATTTGAAAGAAACTTAAGACAGAATGAACAACAAACAGATGTCTCTTCCCTTTACTTTGATAATGGTTATTTAGGTTTTTCACTCAGAACAGAAGAAATTAGAGTTGCTGAAGACTCTCTTGATATTGTAATTCGAATTGCCGAAAGAAATCAATTTAAGATCGGTCATGTTGAGATTCGTGGCAATGATAAAACAATGGATAAAGTAATCAGAAGAGAACTTTACACAAGGCCTGGTGATTATTTCAATCGTGGATTGTTAATAAGAAGTTTACAGCAGCTTGCTAATCTTCAGTATTTCAATCCCGAAAAACTTTATCAGGAAGGAATTGACTATTTCCCAACTTCGGATTCCACTGTTGATATCACTTACAAAGTTGAAGAAAAATCAAGTGATTATTTGAATGCTTCTATAGGTTATAGTGGAGCGTGGGGATTCAGTGGTGCTGTTGGAATTACCCTGACTAACTTCTCAATTACTAATCCATTCAAATTGGGTGGTGGTCAGGTTCTCAATTTTAACTGGCAGTTTGGGATTGGGAATTATTATAGAACATTCCAGCTTGGATTTACGGAACCCTGGTTCAGAGATACACCAACCTCTCTTGGATTTGATATATTCGATACAAGGCAAATTTATATTTATGAATTACGGCAATATGGTGGAAGTATTCGAGTTGGTCGGAGGTTATCCTGGCCGGATGATTATTTCAGTGTAAGTGGAAGTTTGAGATTTTACATGAATGATGTAAAAGGTGGTGGAGGTTATTATAGAGAAGGAATGTATAAACAATACTCATTAGCGTTCGGTATTTCGAGAAGAGATATTGATAATCCTATATTTCCGAGCATCGGAAGTACATTTGATTTGAACTTTGATCTTTCAGGTGGACCGTTTTTACCTGGTGATGTAGATTATTTAAAAACTGATATTAATCTTGAAGTTTATAGAAGACTATTTGGAACTAATAAAATTACTCTATTCCTAGGGAATTATTACGGTTTTATTTATGAACTTGTACCAAATACTCCAATTCAACCTTTCGAATATTATTATATGGGTGGTAGTGGATTGATAATTGCAACAGAGCCTCTCCGTGGATATGATGATAGATCAATCGGACCGAGGAATGTTAACGGTAATGTTATAGGTGGAAAAATATTTGCCAGAAACACACTGGAGCTGAGATTTGCCCTAACACTTCAACCAATGCCACTTTATGTTTTAGCTTTCGCAGAAGCGGGTAATGTTTGGAGAGATATGAAAGATGTTAATATATTTGATTTAAAACGAAGCGTTGGTTTTGGAGCCAGAGTTTTGATTAATCCTATTGGAATGATAGGATTTGATTTTGGATACGGGCTGGATCGTAAATCGGTTAGTGATTACGAACCACAATGGTTATTCCATTTCCAATTCGGTAGAGGTATGTAAATCAAAAACAAATTAAGAGGTTAAAAGTGAACTCATTAAAATTAATTTTTAGTTTAATATTTGTTTTAGTTGTTTCAGTTTTTGCACAACAAACAACAACATTAAAAGTTGGAGTTGTAGATTCAGAAGTGATCTTAAGTCAATTACCAGAATACAAAAAAGCTCAAGAACAATTAAATGAAGTAGTCAAAAAATGGCAATCGGAGCTTGATAGTTTAACTCTTGATTATCAAGAAAAACTGGATAGTTATCGTAAACAAGAAGCTATGATGACAGAAGATGTAAAATTGAAAGAACAACAGGAATTGATGAAATTAGAACAGGAAATTTATAACTATAGACAGAGAAAATTTGGACAACAAGGTGAACTGACACAGGTTCAGGAACAATTACTGAATCCAATAAAACAAAACATTATCAAAGCAATTGAAAAAGTTGCAAAAGAGGAAAAAGTAACACTTGTACTTGACAAAGCAGGTGATGTCGTAGTTCTCTATTCGGATCCTTCTTATGATTTAACATTCAAAGTCCTCGACCAATTAAGGCGAGGAAAAGTCAAATAACTATAAGAGGCTTTTATGAGAAAGCTAATAATTCTGTTCGTTCTTCTATTGATTTCTATTCCCGTTCTTTCGCAGGTTAAAATAGGTTACATCAATTCAGAAGCAATAATGAAAGAGCTTCCTGAGGCACAGGATGCACAAAGAAAGTTAGATAATCTTGTTCAGGAATGGCAAACAGAACTTAGAAAATTGGAAAGTGAATGGAAGCAAAAATATGATGCTTATGACAGAGATAAATTAATTATGAGTGATCAAACGAGAGCTGAGAGAGAGAAAGAACTTGTGGAACTCGAAAATCGGATCATGCAATATCGTGAACAGAAATTTGGTCAAAATGGGGAGCTCTTTCAAAAACAGGAAGAATTTATGAAACCGATTCAGAATAAGATTTTTAATGCTCTCGAGAAAATCGCAAAGGACGAAGGATACGATTTTGTATTTGATAAAAGTGGTGAAATTCTTTTACTTTATGCTAATGAAAAATATGATTTAACCAATAAAGTACTACAACTGTTGAAATAAAATGGAAATCACAGTCGAAGAAATTGCTCGTCTCGTTGATGGTCAGATCGTTGGTGATGAAAAAAAAATAATTCGCAATGTTGCCAAGATAGAAGAAGCAGGTGAAAATGATTTAACATTTCTTTATCAAGACAAATACGAAAAATTTATTACCCCTGCTTCTTCTTTTACTGTTCTTGTTAAAAAAGATTTCTCAAAAAATTATCCATCACTGACCCTGATCAAAGTAGATGATCCTTATCTTTCTTTCATAACAGTAATTGAAAAGTATTTCATTCCAGAAACAGAAAAGCCATCACTGTTTACTAAAAGTCAGAAAGAAGTGAAATTTACTTTTGGAAAAAATTTTAGATGTGGTGATTATGTTTTTATTGGTGATAATTGCAAAATCGGAGATGATGTAACTATTTATTCAAATGTAACAATTCTGAATGATGTCGAAATTGGTGATGGAACAGTAATCTATCCAAATGTGACAATTAGAGAAAGATGTAAAATCGGAAAAAGAAATATTCTTCATGCAGGAGTTGTAATTGGAAGCGATGGTTTTGGTTATTATAAACAGAAAGATAAAACATACAAGAAAATACCTCAAATTGGAATAGTTGTTTTAGAAGATGATGTAGAAATAGGAGCGAATACATGTATTGATAGAGCAAGTATTGGTGAAACGCGTATAAAGAGAGGGACTAAGATAGATAATCTTGTTCAAATTGCACATAATGTCGTGATTGGAGAGAATTGTGCAATTTCGGGGCAAACTGGTTTTGCAGGAAGCACAAAGATTGGAAATAATGTTATCATTGCAGGTCAAGTTGGATTTGCCGATCACATTGTTGTTGAGGATGATGTAGTTGTTATGGCTCAATCGGGTGTATCTCATAATCTAAAAAGAGGAAAAGTATATTTTGGATATCCGGCAATTGAAGTAAGAGAAGCTTTTAAGTTAAATGCCTTAATCAGGAGCCTGCCTGAATTAAGAGAAAAAATTTTTGAATTGAATAAAAAAATCAATGAATTAGAAGCGAAGTTAAATGGAAATAAATAGGAGTTTGGTAAATGGTTGAAAAACAGAGAACGATTGCTAAACCAGTCTCTGTATCAGGAATTGGAATTCATACAGGGACGGAATGTACGATGACATTTAAACCAGCGCCTGAGAATTATGGAATTAGATTTATTCGAGTTGATTTAGGTGGAAGTCCTGAAATTCCTGCAATTGTAGAAAATGTAGTTGATGTTTCAAGGGGTACAACTATTGCTGTTGGTGAGGCTCGCGTTCATACTGTTGAACATGTTCTTGCTGCAGTTTATGGTCTCAAGATTGATAATCTTAAAATTGAACTCGATGGTATCGAACCACCGATTGGTGATGGTAGTTCGAAACTATATGTCGATGCTTTACTTGAAGCTGGTATTGTTGAACAGGAAGCTCCAAAAGATTATCTCGTAATTGATCAAACAGTTATGTATCATGATGAAGAAAGAGGAATCGATATCGTTGCATTACCACTTGATGATTTCAGAATTACAATTATGATAGACTACAACAATCCAGCACTTGGAAGTCAACACTCTAGTTTGTTCAATCTTGAAAAAGAATTCATTACAGAATACTCTACTGCAAGAACATTTTGTTTTTTAAGTGAAGTTGAACAACTCGTTAATCAAAATCTTATCAAAGGTGGTGATATTGATAATGCCGTAGTGATTGTGGATAGAAAACTTTCAGCTGATGAATTAAACAAATTAGCGGATAAATTAAAAATTAAACATCCTCTCTTTCTAGGAGAAAATGGAATTCTCAATAACGAAACACTCCGTTTCAAAAATGAACCTGCCCGACATAAAGTTTTAGATCTGATTGGAGACCTTGCACTTATTGGTGTCCCTCTAAAAGCTCAAATTTTAGCTGCCCGTCCGGGACATAAAGCAAATGTGGAATTTGCCCGGATGATTCGAAAATTATACCAGCAGAAAAAACTTGAAAAGAAATATCAATTCATTAAAAAAGAAGGTGTTGTATTTGATGCAAATGCAATTTTGAGAATTCTGCCCCATCGATATCCTTTTGTTCTTGTCGATAAAATTGTTGAATTGAAGATGGGTGAAAAAGTTGTGGGAATTAAAAATGTTACGATTAATGAGCCATATTTTCAAGGACACTTCCCAGGTCAAATGGTTATGCCGGGTGTATTAATAATTGAAGCTCTTGCACAAACAAGCGGAATTTTGTTGCTAAACTCAATCCCTGATTTTGAAAATAGTCTTGTTTATTTTATGGCGATAAATAATGCGAAGTTTAGAAAACCAGTTGTTCCAGGTGATCAACTTATACTTGAAGTTGAACTGGTGAATCAAAGAAGTAAGGTCTTTACAATGAAAGGCAGGGCAATAGTAGATGGTAACCTTGCTGCTGAAGCAGAATTTATGGCAGCAGTCGTTCCTAAAGAAGAAAGTCAAAAAGAAAAATAAAACTTCACAGGATTATGCCTAATATTCATCCTACCTCACTAGTATCACCAGAAGCCAAAATAGCTGCTGATGTAGAAATTGGTCCCTTCTGCATAGTTGAAGGAGATGTTATAATTGATAGTGGGACAAAATTGTTAAGCCATGTTGTAGTTTATAATGGTGCACGAATTGGTAAGAATAATAAAATTTTCCCTGGGGCTGTGATTGCAGCAGTTCCTCAAGATTTAAAATTTAATAATGAATACACAGAAGTTTTTATTGGTGATAATAACACAATTCGAGAAGCTGTGACAATAAGTCGTGCAACCAGTGCAACGAAAAAAACTGTTATAGGAAGCAATTGTCTGCTAATGGCTTATGTTCATATTGCTCATGATTGTGTTGTTGGAAATAATTGTATCCTTGCAAATTGTGTTGAATTGGCCGGGCATGTTACACTCGAAGATTATGTGATTATCGGTGGTTTGACAGGAGTTCATCAATTTACAAGTATAGGTCAACATTCGATGATTGGTGCTTGTTCAAAGATTGTTAAAGACATTCCACCTTATACTCTCTTCAGTGGAAATCCTATCAGGTATGAAGGACTTAATATAATCGGTTTAAGAAGAAGAGGATTTTCTTCCGATTCGATTGAATCACTTAAAAACGCTTACTCAATTCTTTATAGTCCATATTTTAATACAACCCAGGCAGTAGAAAAAATTAAAACAGAGATAAAGCAAACCAGTGAAGTAAAAAATCTACTTACTTTCATCGAGAAGAGTCGCCGTGGTATAAGTAAATGATGCATTGGAGATTTATCGATACGGGTTTTAATCCCGGTCAATTTAATATGGATTATGATTTGAATCTGGTTGAGAGAACAAATAGGACAGGTCTTGTATTCTTAAGATTTTATCAATGGCAACCTTATGCGATTTCACTCGGCTATCATCAGAAACTTGAATCAATTAATGTTGAAAAATGTCAAAAAGATGGAATCGATATTGTTAGGAGACCAACTGGTGGTAGAGCAATATTACATTCAGAAGAATTAACCTATTCAATAACACTGCCGCTTGTAAATGAATCTCCGTCAGAGATATATATGAAAATAAATCAAGCTATTACTGAAGGTTTACATTTTTATGATTCCAAACTGAAAGACATAGAACTAGAAAAAACACAAATTGATTTCAAAAAATTTTATAAGACTACTCGATCAATTCCGTGTTTTTCAAGTTCAGCCAGAAATGAAATCAAATATCATAATCGAAAACTTGTTGGTTCGGCGCAAAGAGTAATAAACAATGTTCTTCTTCAACATGGCTCCATATTAATAGGAAATTATCATAAAAAAATAGTTGATTATTTACAGTTGAATGATGAAGAAAGGGAGAATTTAAAACTCGATCTGGATGCAAAAACAGTTTGCTTAGAAGAAATTCTCCTTTCAGAAATTGATACTGAACAGTTGAAGACCTCTTTACTTAAGGGTTTTGAAAAAATTTTTTCTGTGTGTTTACATGAAAGTGAGGTGACAAAATGAGTGCAACATCAGAAATAAAGAAAGTTACTACACGACGAATTCAAGAGATGAAAGAAAAAGGAGAAAAGATTACAGCACTAACTGCTTACGATTTTCTTATCGCTCGCTTACTCGATCGTGCAGGAATTGATATAATTCTTGTTGGTGATTCTGTTGGAAATGTTTTTCAGGGTCAATTGACAACTTTACCAGTTACACTCGATGAAATGATTTATCACACCAAAGCTGTCCAGCGTGGTGTCAAACGAGCAATGATAGTTGTTGATATGCCATTTATGAGTTATCAGACCAATATCGAAGAGGCTTTTCGAAATGCTGGAAGAATAATGAAAGAAACTGATGCAGGGGCAGTAAAGATTGAAGGTGGTGAAGCATTTGCCGAAACAGTTGCTAAACTTACCGCTAATGGAATTCCAGTGATGGGGCACATTGGATTAACTCCGCAATCAATTCATCGTTTTGGTGGTTATCAACCACGAGGGAGAGAGAGAGAAGAAGCTCAGCAATTAATTCGTGATGCAAAAGCACTTGAAGAAGCTGGCGCTTTTGCAATTGTGATAGAGAAAGTTCCTGCAAAACTTGCAAAGAAAATTACAGAATCTCTAAAAATTCCTACAATTGGAATTGGTGCTGGTAAATATGTTGATGGTCAAATTCTTGTAGTTTATGATATGCTCGGTTTAACAGAAGAATTTAATCCTCGTTTTGTTCGTAAATACCTAAATCTCTCTGTAGAAATTTTTGATGCCTTCAAACGCTACATCGAAGATGTCCGAAGCGGAGATTTTCCAAATGAGAAGGAAAGTTATTAGTTATACATTATTAGAATTCTATTCTTTTCATGTTCAGGATATTTTCAATTCATTAATTAGAGAAAAATTTATCCACTGATAATTAATCCCCTCAACTATAAATTACCTATGAAAAATAAAAGTTTGTCAATCATTAATTGATTGAAATGATCTTTTCTTTTACCTTGTAATTAATAATTATTGGTTTCTTTATGCAAGTAACATCAACAGCAAAAAATATCGATAACAGATACAAACTTCTAAATCGCGCTATTACAAAGCACCATGCAAGTGGAAGAGCTCTAATTGAAGTTCTTCATGTTGCTCAGGATATTTTTGGATATCTTGACGATTCACTATTGATTTATATCGCAAAGGCACTCAAGCTTCCTCTCAGTACGGTTTACGGAGTAGTTACTTTCTATCATTTCTTTCGACTCAAACCGCAAGGTGAACACACATTTGTATTATGTATGGGAACAGCCTGTTATGTTAAAGGAGCAGAAGAAATTCAAAAGAGAGTTGAAGAACATTGCAAATGCAAGTTTGGCGAAACAACATCTGACGGAAAAATATCATTAATATTTTCACGATGTGTTGGCTCATGTGGATTAGCTCCGGTAGCTATTTTGGATAATAATGTTGTTGGCAAACTAGATCCTGAAAGAGCTATACAAAAAATTAAAGAGTGGAAATAAAAATTGGAACGCAAAAATGACAATTGAAGAATTAAAAGAACTTGCAACCAGTGAATTAGGAAGACAGAGTAAATTTAAGGATAGAATACTTTTTTGCGCAGCTGCAGGGTGTATTTCCTGTGGCTCACTAAAAGTAAAGGAAGTTTTACTTTCAGCATTAAAAGAAAATCATCTGGAGGATAAAGTTGAGGTTGTTGGAACAGGTTGTATTGGTCTATGTGGTGCTGGACCACTAATTAAAATTCAAAGCGATAATTCAATTTATAAAAATGTTGATGAGAAAGTTGCAAAGAAAATTGTAGAAAATCATATTCTAAGAGGTGAAAAAGTCGAAAGCAACCTGATCAAACCGGATGATCCATTTTTTTCGTCTCAATTAAAAATAGTTCTTGAAAATTGTGGTGTTATTAATGCTGAAAGAATAGAAGAATATATTGCAAGAGGAGGATATGAAGCACTGGCAAAAGTTTTAACGGAAATGTCACCTTCAGAAGTTATAGCAGAAATTAGAAAGAGTGGTCTCCGTGGAAGAGGAGGTGCAGGCTATCCAACAGGATTAAAATGGGAAATTGTTAGCAAAGCAAGTGGAAATCAGAAATATGTTATTTGCAACGCTGATGAGGGTGACCCCGGTGCATTTATGGATAGAAGTGTACTCGAAGGTGATCCTCATCGTGTACTCGAGGCAATGGCTATAGCCGGTTATGCTGTAGGGGCAACACAGGGTTATATCTATGTGAGAGCAGAATATCCTCTTGCAATAGAAAGAATTCGACTTGCAATCAAACAAGCAGAAAAATATGGTTTGCTTGGTAATAGAATTTTTGAATCTAACTTCAACTTTAGAATTGATGTAAGAATAGGTGCGGGCGCATTCGTGTGTGGTGAAGAGACTGCGTTGATCAGATCAATTGAAGGGAGAAGAGGAAGACCAAGACCACGTCCTCCATATCCTTCAGAAAAAGGTTTATTTGGAATGCCAACTTTGATTAATAATGTTGAAACATTTGCTAATATTGTCTCAATTATAAAAAATGGTTCCGAATGGTTTTCGAGTATTGGAACTAAAAGAAGTCCTGGAACTAAAGTTTTTGCTCTTGCAGGAAAAGTCAAAAATACAGGATTAATTGAAGTCCCTATGGGAATTCCTCTGAGAAAGATAATTTTTGATATTGGTGGAGGAACTCCAGAAGGTACTCAATTCAAAGCAGCACAAACAGGTGGACCATCAGGTGGTTGTATTCCAATTGAACACATCGATTTACCAGTTGATTATGAATCTCTACTTGAAATTGGCTCGATGATGGGAAGTGGTGGAATGATAGTAATGGACTCAACCACCAATATGGTTGAAGTCGCTAAATTTTTTATGGAGTTTTGTAAAGATGAATCCTGTGGAAAATGTATTCCATGTCGTGTTGGTACCGTTCACATTGCCGGTCTCCTTGATAAAATTTCAAAAGGTAATGCGAAAAAAGATGATATAGATTTGCTTGAAGAACTTTGTTTTATGGTAAAAGAAACAAGTTTGTGTGGGCTTGGTCAATCAGCTCCAAATCCTGTTCTTTCGACACTTAGATTTTTCAGGCATGAATATGAAAAAAATTTAATTCAGGAATGATTAAATATGGCAGTTGTAACTCTTACCATTGATGGGATACAATATAGTGCAAAAGATGACGAAACAATCCTTCAGATTGCAAGGGAAAATGGAATCCGAATTCCTACTCTGTGTCATCTCGATGGTTTATCGGATGTTGGTGCTTGTAGGTTATGCCTCGTGGAAGTTGAAGGCTGGACAAAACTGGTTCCTGCATGTACAACATATCCAATTGAAGGAATGGTCATCAGAACGAATACTGATAAACTACAAAAATATAGAAGGATGATAATTGAACTTCTTGCTACTGAAGGAAATCATCAGTGTGCAGTTTGCGTTGTTAATAATCACTGTGAATTACAGGATTTAGCTTATGAAGTTGGACTTCAATATGTAAGATTTCCTTACTTGTATCAGAAGAAAGAAATTGATGCAACACATCCTAGATTTATAATGGATCACAATAGATGTGTTTTATGCACTCGTTGTGTTAGAGTTTGTCATGAAGTTGAAGGTGCACATACATGGGATATCGCAAATAGAGGAATTAACTGCAAAATAATTTCTGACTTGAATCAGCCTTGGGGTGAATCTCCAACCTGTACCTCTTGTGGAAAATGTGTGGTTGTTTGTCCGGTTGGTGCATTAATCGAAAAAGGTGAAACTGTAGCTGAAATGGAAAAGAAAAGAGATTTTATCAAATATCTCGTTACTGCACGTCAGAAACGAGAATGGATTTTAAACATGAGCAATGAGGAATAAAAGTTATGAAACTTAAAGTAGCAACTGCCTGGTTGGGTGGATGTTCTGGTTGTCACATGTCTTTTCTTGATTTAGACGAAAGACTTATTGAACTCGCAGATAAAATAGAACTTGTACATTCACCATTTGCAGATATAAAAAATTTCCCTGACGGTGTTGATTTCACTCTTGTTGAAGGTGCCGTAACAAATTCTGAAAATCTTGAGCTTGCAAGGATTATTCGTAAAAAATCAAAATGGGTGATTTCTTTCGGTGATTGTGCTGTAACAGGAAATGTTACAGCAATGAGAAATTTCTTCACGAAAGAAGAAATTTTGAAACATTCTTATATGGATTTGTCTTCAAATAAAAATGTAATTCCCGACGATAAAAAAGAACTTGCGGGGTTGATACCTACTGCAAGACCATTACATGAATTCATTAAAGTCGATGCATTCCTGCATGGTTGTCCACCAACCGCAGAACAAATTTGGTTTGCAATGACAGAACTGATAGAAGGTAGATTACCAGTTTTTCAAAACATTTTTTTGAGGTATGGTTAAGATGAAAAATACAATTACTATCTCTCCAGTTACACGAATAGAAGGCCATGCAAAAATCACAATTCAACTGAATGACAATGGACAGGTTGAGGATGCAAGATTGCATGTAAACGAATTTCGTGGATTCGAAAAATTTTGCGAAGGGAGACTGCTCTGGGAAATGCCAGGAATTACATCCCGAATTTGTGGTATTTGTCCCTCAAGTCACCTTATTGCTTCTGCAAAGGCAGGTGATGAAATTTATTCTGTTGAAATTCCTGAAACTGCTGATAAGTTAAGAAGACTATTAACACTCGCTCAATGGATTCAATCACATGCATTGAGCTTTTTCTATCTTTCATTACCAGACCTTTTACTTGGATTTGATTCAGATCCAACAAAAAGAAATGTAATTGGATTGATTGAGAAGGATAAAGAATTTGCGAGACGAGGAATCCGTGTTAGAAAGTTCGGTCAGGAAGTTATTGAAATCCTTGGAGGTAGAAGAATCCACACACCATGGGCAGTACCAGGTGGTGTGAGAGAACCACTCGAAGAATCTAAAAGAGAATATTTGTTAAACTGGATTCCAGAAATTAAGGAAACAGTTCTTATTGCCCTTGATAAACTAAAAGACATTCATAAGAATTATGCTAACGAAATTCCAAATTTTGGAAACTTCAAATCATTGTTTGTTGGTCTGGTATCAACATCAGGTGCTTTAGAATATTATGATGGTTATCTAAGAGTAATGGATGGGAATGGAAATATTATTGCAGATTTTATTGATCCAAGAAAATACTATGATTATTTTGATGAGTATACTGAAGACTGGTCATATCTTAAATTTCCATATTATAAACCACTTGGATATCCAAAAGGAATGTATAGAGTTGGGCCTCTGGCAAGAGTTAATATTTGTGATTACATTGAAACACCACTTGCGGAAGAAGAAAGAAAAGAGTTCAAAAAATTGGCGGGTAAAGATGAAACAGTGAATAATTCATTTTACTATCATTATGCAAGATTGATAGAAATACTTTTCGCAGTTGAAAAAACTGAGATGTTTCTGAATGATCCCACAATCACAGCTAAACATGTTCGTGCTGAGGCTATGATAAATAAATTCGAAGGTGTTGGTTGTGCTGAAGCTCCTAGAGGAACTCTATTCCATCACTACTGGGTCGATAAAAATGGAGTCATCAAGAAAGTTAATCTACTAATTGCTACCGGACAAAATAATCTTGCAATGAATAGAACCGTGAAACAAATTGCTGCAAGTTATATCGACGGGAATGATATATCAGAAGGAATATTAAATAGGATTGAAGCTGGAGTTAGAATGTATGATCCATGTCTATCCTGTTCAACTCACGCGCTTGGTCAGATGCCAATAAAGGTTAAGATTCTGGATTCAAAGGGGAATATCATTAAAGAACTAATGCGGTGAAAAGAGTATTACTAATTGGATATGGTAATATACTTCGTAGTGATGATGGTGCAGGTTACAGAGCAGCAGAACTCATTGAATCACTTTATCCCGAAGTAGATGTTATAATATCTCATGATTTAAAGCCGGAATATTCCGAAGCTATTGCAAATCATGAAATAATTTTTTTTGTTGATGCTTCAATTGATTCGAATAAGTTAGAAATCAAAAAAGTAGATCCCGAAAATTTTTCCATTGATTTACAAACGCATTTCTCAAATCCTCAATCTTTGATTACACAAAGTATCTTGATTTACAATAAGAAGCCTTCCGAAGTCTATTTAGTCAAATTACCAGCATATAATTTTGATTTCGGAGAGATGTTAAGTGTAGAAACAAAAAAATCAATTGATGATTTTATTAAGTGGTTTGATGAGTTTGTGAAAAATAGACAATATGTACGGATATAGATTAAAGTTTTAGAGTAACTGGAAATTTTCAAACTGAAATGTGTTTAACGAAGCAATTATCAATAGTTAAACTCTAATTTAACTTAAACCAAATTCAATCCTCAACTTAAAAAGAATTTTAACTACTATCATCAACAAAAAAATAAAAAAATATTTTATTAACACTAATATGAAAAATAGACATCAAATTGATTTGAAAATCATGTGACACGAATAATGAAATTAATATTATTAACGGAAACATGCGATTAACTTCAAGGTTGTAAATTCCATCTTGTGTTAAATCAATAAATTCAAATTCATCTTGTTCTAAAATTTTTTGAATTGTCTTATTTGTGTGATCTAAAATCATTGTATAATTTTTTTAAAATCTTCAAAAACCTCTTGACAAAAATTTTTTAATTAATATATTAGTAATAGAATTAAGTAGTTATGTTCAACTAATTGAGAGAGTGGTTATTAAAACTTCTACTTCATCAGATAAAAAATTGAATGTTGCTCTCACCTACAACATCAAACAAGAAAGTTTTGAAACTCCTTCGGCTAAGTATCCTTTTCTCAGAAAGTTCAATTACGCAGCTAACATTAATGAAGATACTTTTGCTGAATGGGATACAGAAGAAACAATAAATGCAGTTAAAGATGCACTCTCAATTCATCATAATGTTGTTTTAGTTGAAGCTGATAATGATGCATTTGAAACTCTTCGCGAACTGAATCCAGACATTGTGTTTAACATCGCAGAAGGTTTCAATGGTATCAGTCGTGAAGCACAAATTCCTGCTATGCTTGAATTTCTAAATATTCCATATACGGGTTCTGATCCGGTAACATTAGGAATATGTCTTGATAAATCTCGAACTAAAGAAATTCTCTCATATTATAAAATTCCAACCCCCCAATTTATCGTGATAGATTTAGAAGATGAAATAAGTGAATTAGAATTTCCACTTCCAGCAATTGTCAAACCTGTTGCCGAAGGATCAAGCAAAGGAATTTTTAATTCTTCTGTTGTAAAAACAAAAGAAGATTTGATCAGAGAAATTAAGAAGATTCATGAAATTTATAATCAACCAGCCTTGGTAGAAAAATTTCTGGAGGGTCGAGAGTTTACTGTAGCTATTCTCGGTAATGGTAAAAACGCGCGAGTTCTACCCATCATTGAAATGAAATTTGAAGAATTACCAGAAGGTGTTTTACCTATTTATTCATACGAAGCAAAATGGATATTTGATACTCGAGAAGATCCACTCGAAATTTATGAATGTCCAGCTAACATTGATGAAAAATTAAAGAACCAGATAGAAAAAGTTGCACTGGACACATACAGAATTTTAAAGTGTAAAGATTGGTCAAGGATCGATATTAGATTAGATGAGAGAGGCATTCCGAATGTTTTAGAAATAAATCCACTTCCTGGAATCTTACCTGATCCAAGAGATAACTCATGCTATCCAAAGGCAGCCAGGGCAGCTGGAATGACCTATGAAGAAATGATCAATGCTGTTTTAAATGAAGCAAGAAAAAGGTATGGAATATGATTAATAGAAAGATTAAGGTTTTATTAGCATATAATCAACCGATTGGTGGAATATACGAAAGTTATGATGGAAAGCGTTTGAAAGAGCAGAATAGAAATCAAATTGATTTATCTGAAGTAGGTGTGCTTGAAGAGTTTGAAGAAATTAGAGATATGTTAATTCAAAAGGGAGTTGATGTTGAAAGCTTTAATTTACTCGACAATATTGAAGAACTTTGCTCAAAGTTAAGAAATGGTGGTTACGATGTTATCTTTAATCTTGTTGAAAGCGTTGGGGGTGATTCAATAAAAGAAATGTATGTTGCTGGTTTGTATGAGCTATTTAATGTTCCTTACACTGGATGTAGTGCGGTAACATTAGGATTATGTTTGAATAAACATCGAGCAAAATTATTCATGAAAGGAGCTGGATTTAAAGTTCCTGAATGGAAATTATATCGTAATCCCGATGAAATAATTTTTGATTCAAATCCAGAATTTCCTTTAATTGTAAAACCAGCGAGAGAAGATGGGAGTGTTGGGATTAGTGAAGATTCGATCGTTTTCGATGAGAATCAATTAAATATGCAGGTGGAGTATCTCTATAAGGTTTTTAAGCAACCAATAATTGCGGAACAATACATTGATGGGCGTGAAATCAATGCAGCTGTTTTTGGCGACAAAGAAAAAATAGTTTTACCGTTATCAGAAATTAGTTTTGAAACATTACCATCGGACTTACCAAAAATTGTTACATACGATGGCAAATGGATAAAAGATAGTGTTTATTACAAAAATACAGTTCCTGTTTGTCCTTCTCCCATTGAAGAAAATTTAGCCAAAGAAATAAAAAATATTGCATTGAATGTAACTGAATTGTTTGGTTGCCGAGATTATGCTCGTGTTGATTTTAGAATTTCTAAAGACAATGTTCCTTACATTCTGGAAGTAAATCCGAATCCAGATATTTCAGTGGATGCTGGTTTTGCAAGATCAGCGAGAGTTTATGGTTTATCCTACGATGAAATGTTAATTAAAATTATTGAATTTGCCCTGGGAAGAAAATGATTTCGGTTAGAGACATGAAAAATCAAGACAGAGATAAATTAAAAAATATTCTATTTAATACTCAAAATTTTTCTGAGGAAGAGAAGAATGTAGGTCTTGAATTAATTGACATTGCTATCAGTAATCCTGATCAAAAAGATTATTATTTCAGAATAGCGGAGGAGGAAGATAAAGTAATTGGATATTATTGCATAGGCAAACGAGCTTTAACAGATGGTGTTTTTGATTTATACTGGATAGTTGTATCACCCGAAGCGAGAGGGAAAGGCGTTGGGACAATTTTACTACATGATGCTGAAAATTATGTGAAGAAGAGTAATGGAAGATTGATTTTAGCAGAAACATCATCGAGAGACGATTATTCACTCACAAGAAATTTTTATAAAAAGAATAATTACAATGAACTGGCTATCATCAAAAATTTTTACAAAGTTGGTGATAGTCTGATTATTTTCGGCAAATACTTAAACAATCAAGGGGACTAACTATGGAACTCTGGCAAAAAATGATCAGAGATAGCATTCATTCAGTCGATCAACTCGTCGAGAAATTTAATCTGGATAGACGAGTGGCTGAAAGACTGGATAAATTTTTCCAGGCTCGCATTAATCCATACTATCTAAGCTTAATTCGTTATCCAGGTGATCCAATCTGGCTTCAGTGTATTCCGGATGAAACAGAACTAATCGATATTGATGCTCCTGAAGACCCTCTGGCAGAGGATTCCATGAGTCCTGTTCCAAACATAACTCACCGTTATCCCGATCGAGTTTTATTCTTAACTACAAGTCAATGTGGAATGTATTGCCGTTTTTGTACTCGCAAGAGAAAAGTTGGCAATTCATCAAAAATTTCGATGAAGAATCTTGAGTCCGCATTTAAATACATCGAAGAGCACAAAGAAATAAGAGATGTTATTCTTTCTGGTGGTGATCCGTTGATGTTAACCGATGCAATGCTCGAAAAAATTTTGCAGAGATTACGCTCAATACCACATGTGGAGATAATCAGACTTGGAACAAGAATGCCAGTTGTTTTACCTCATCGCATAACTCCTAAATTAGTTAAAATGTTGAAGAAGTATCATCCAATTTATGTTAATACTCATTTTAATCATCCATGGGAGATTACACCTGAGAGCTCTCGTGCATGCGAACTTCTTGCAGATGCTGGCATTCCAATTGGAAATCAAACAGTTTTGATGAAGGGTGTGAATGATAATCCTGAAGTAATAAAAGAACTGTTTAGAAAATTATTGTTAATTCGTGTTCGACCTTATTATCTATATCAAGCTGATCTAACAAAAGGGGCTAATCATTTTAGAACTCCAGTTAAAGTTGGACTCGAGATTATGGATAAATTAAGAGGACACACATCCGGGCTTGCTGTTCCCTATTATGTGATTGATGCCCCTGGTGGTGGTGGTAAAATACCGCTATTACCGCAATATGTTTTATATCAGGATGATGAAAAATTAATCCTTCGAAATTATAAATACGAAACTTTTGTCTATCCTGATGTTAAACCTGAAGAATATCGAACGGGTATACCATTTCAACACGAGAATTATGAGAGCACATCAACAATTGATTTACCTGTTATTCAAAATTCGAGTGAATAAAATTTTGTAAAGTTGTAGATTAGGAATTTGTTAATTTCCGCTTCCGGTCGAGAGTAATGGTTAAAAAATTGTAATTCCCTCTTTTCTTCTATTTATTTTATTCCGGATGTTGTTCAAACTGGTTATCAACTAAAATTTAAGTCATTCGTTGAAATTAATTTTTTTAATGAAACTTACTAAAGTCAATTTGTTACGATTATGTTATTCTTTTTGTTATCTTTTTGAAGGGATATTTAATTTAGAAAATATTAAGGAATTGTAGAAGCATGTCAAAAGAAATGAATTTAATTTTGAATAAAGGATATCACGTTAAGTAAATGAATATTTTAATGAGAGAGGTCACTCCGATGAATTGAAGTGACCTTTTAATGCAAAATATCAAAAGTATTTTTTCAAGAGCATTACACGAATCAAAAGATTAAAAATTAAAACATTTCCTGTTCAATCTCATCGGGATTTATTCTCTCCCTTTTATTCTGGTAATTATTAAACTTATAACTTATCCCAAGGAATAAAATTCTCGAATCCATTTTTCGATTAAAGCTTGCCTTGAAATCACTTGTGTTGACTTCACCACCAAATTTTCTTGTATTGAAAACATCACTTAATCTAAGAGTGATGGATAATTGATCATTAAAGAAATCTTTTCTTAGTGCTAAATCAAGTCCATACATTTCGTACATTTTACCTTGTGCAATAACCTGGCCACCATATCTGCCACCTCCACCGAAACCACCAAATCCACCAAAGAATCCACCCATGGTAATTGATGGAGAATTATAATTGAAAACAAGCTGTAACTGTGTTTTATTCCAGAATGTGAATGATGACATAATTCTTGTCATCCAGCTACTCACATCTTGATTAATGTTTAGAATACCTTTTCCGTCAAGTTTTGTTCTGAAGTATGAAAAATTAGCAACAAGTCTCCACCATTTTGCTATTGGTTGTGTATAAACAAATTCAACCCCATAATTTTCACTTCTTGCAATATTTTGAAATGTGTTTAATAAAACGCCATCTGGTCTAAGAGTTGTGACTGTGGATATTATTCCATCGGTTGTTCTATAAAATAGACTGGTGTTTAAGAAGAAAAATCCAAGAGCATTATTCAAATTAATTTCATATGAATTAGTATACTGAGGATTTAAATCAGGATTACCGGCAAAAACATTCAATGAATCGGAGTAATCAGCCATTGGATTTAACTGGCGGTTATTTGGTCTATCAACTCGTCTGCTATAACTTACTTGGATTTCATTCATCGGTAAGAATTCATAAGAGATATGAACTGATGGATATAATGAAGTGTAATCTTTTTTAAATGATTGATTTGTTAATGGCAAATTTGATTTGGTGAAAACTTTCTCACCTCTTAATCCAATTTGATATTTAATACCAGCGATTGAGTGTGAGAAAATTCCGTAAAGTGCATGAATTTGCTCTTCATATTCAAAGTAATTTTTCAATGCAGTATTTTCGACAAACTGTTGATTAACGAAATCAAAATTGTAGTAATCACTGTAGCTATCTATAGTTCTTATAGTTGATTGAAAACCAGTTTCAATTCTAAATCCTGATTTAAATGGATGAATATAATTTGACTGTAGAATATACAAATGATTCTTGCCTTCACCTGCTAATCTTCTTAATGAATGTGATTGACCTGGATTAGGTAGATAAAAATTATTTTTTTGATCAGCATCTTCTCCACGGTTCATTATAAAGTTCGAATACAGAAAATCAGTTGTAAATTCTCTTCCTTTCTCCTCAAATGTATGTTTATATCCAAAAATGTAATTAATCGAACTAAACTTTCTGTTTCCAGTATTACTTCTTATTGACTCGTAGACTAAGTCGTCATTGGAATTAAAATGTTGATCAAGATTTGAAGTGTTGTTATTACCAGAATTTTTTCTGTACTTAATCGATGTAGAGAAAGAATTTGATGAATTTAAATCATAGTCAATTCCAAAGGTAAAATTGTTTGAATTAAATTTATTTAATCCTGATAATGATTGACTCAGAAGAGGATTTAAGGATGAAATATTATTTAATCTTGAGCTTGAGCCTGTAGAATTAAATTTATTAATTCTTCCATCGTATCCTGCGTAAAGATTTATTCCATCAAGTCTATAATTCATATTAAATGATGTATTGTACTTATCACCTGTTCCAGCGTTAAATGTCAAGATACCGTTTACACCAGCATCTTTTCTTTTCTTCAATACAATATTGATAATACCTGCAGTTCCTTCAGGATCATATCTAACAGAAGGATTAGTAATTAATTCAATCTGTTCAACTTGGCTTGCTGGAATTTGAGAAAGTATATCATAGTTACTTATACCTTCCATGTTCGTTGGTTTCCCATCAATCAATAACCTGATATTTGTGCTTCCTCTTAAGGCGACATTTCCATCAGCATCGACAGTGACTGATGGAATATTTTGCATCACATCGAGTGCAGAACCCCCAACATTAGTCAAATCTTTTTCTACATTAATAACTTTTTTATCGAGATTATTGATTATCAGATCCTTTTCCCCTTGAACAACAACATCACCAAGTTTTATTGCTGCAGGCATTAAAACAATCGTTCCAAGATCAACTTCGGAATTGCGTGGACTAATAAGAACAGAATCAATAATTTTAGTTTCAAAACCAATAAAACTAATTTTAATGAAATATCTACCAACATTTACATTTTCAATCACAAAATTTCCCTGCGAATTAGAAATTGTTCCGGTAACCATTGATGAATCTCTGAATCGATAGACCACAACATTACCATACTCAATTGGTTTACCCGATTGTTGATCTATTAATTTACCAGTGATTTTACCCTGCACTTGAAGATTTCCCATGGGAAATCTTCTTTGTTCTTGAGCGATTAAAAGATTGGTTATTAATAAAAATGCTATTAAAATTGATTTCGAGATAATATTTTTCATAGAACATCCTATTTTATTGTTGATTTGACAAAAAATACTTTTACGGAGTTTAAACAAGAATTAAAGAAATATCGTTCTATATCACTAATTATTAATCAATGATGAAAAATAATCACCGCAATTTTACAATACTATCTATAATTAGTTTCACAATAATTTGTTGTTCATCTAATTATGAAAAAGTAAGATTAGTAAATATACTAGATATTGACTCCACTTTCCATATAGATGTTAGATATGCCACTGAAAATAATTTTACTGGAAGTATACTTTATAATTTTTCAAATGTGTATTTAGTACAAGAAGCTGCAATACAATTGGCCAATGTGAATAAGTACTTAAAAGATAATTACGGATTGAGATTAAAAATTTATGATGGATATCGTCCTCTTTCGGTTCAGAAGAAGATGTGGGAAATAGTACCAGATGAAAGATATGTTGCAAATCCAGCGAAAGGTTCCAAGCACAATCGTGGCTGTGCAGTAGATGTTACATTGGTAGATTCACTTGGTATCGAACTCGACATGGGCACACAGTATGATGATTTTACAGAAAAATCTCACATCAACTATAGAGCCTTACCTTCAAGTGTTCTTCGAAATAGAATGATACTTCAGGAAGCAATGAAAAAATTTGGATTCTTACCCCTCGAGACTGAATGGTGGCATTTCGATTTTAAAGATTGGAAAAAATATCCTGTACTTGATGAAGAAATAAAATAAAGTTATTGAAAATTTATAAGAGATAGTTTTAGTCAGAGAACATATAGATTTAAGAAGAGGGGATTGTATAACCAGAATTTTCTCCCTTGTTTATGTAATTTTTTTTATTTAATTTAAATCAGATAAATTACTCTGAATAATTTTTGTTAAACATTAAAAAAAAATCAAGGAGTTATTTTCATATGAGATTCTTACTAAAATATATTTCAATTTTTATGCTCTCCGTTATTTTAATTTCTTGTGGGTCTGATAAGAAAGAATCACCTGAAAAACAAACAACTCAAGAAATAGGTGCTGATTTAACCGAATTTGAATTGGAGAATGGAATTGGACCAGTAAAAGAAAAACTCGAACTTGGTCCAATTGATCCAAAACTTGTTAAAAGGGGTGAAGAAATTTGGAATCAAAAATGTATCGCCTGTCACAAATTAGATGAACGATATGTCGGTCCAGCTCAAAGAGATGTCATTCACCGTCGGACACCAGAATTTATCATGAATATGATGCTAAATCCAGAAGAAATGGAAAAACGACATCCCGTAGTGAGACAACTGCTTGCAGAGTATATGACAGCCATGACGAACCAGAATTTAACATATGAAGACGCAAGAGCCATTCTTGAATTTTTCAGGGAAGTAGGTAAGGATGTCAAAAAATAATAACCCATAAAACAAAACCAAAGGGAGGACATACTATGTCACATCTTTCCAAAAAGCTGATTACAATCAGCACTATTATACTCTCCATCATTGTCATTTATCTTGGATGCAAATCATCCAAAGACGCAGTTAGTGGAGATGTTGCTCAAGCAGTCTATGTGGCTCCGGGTAGTTATGATGAATTTTATCTTTTCACATCCGGTGGTTTCAATGGACAGGTTGGGGTCTACGGACTCCCATCGGGAAGACATTTTAAAACAATTTCTGTCTTCTCGCAGAACCCCGAAACTGGTTATGGTTATACTGAAGATACAAAGCCAATGTTGATGACATCCTATGGTTTTATTCCCTGGGACGATTCACATCATCCAGAATTATCGATGACTGACGGTGTTCCCGATGGTCGCTTCCTGTTCATTAATGCAAATAATACCCCTCGCGTTGCAAAAATTGATTTAAGAACATTCGAAACGACTGAAATCATTGAAATACCTAACTCAGCTGGAAACCACGCATCTCCGTTCGTAACTGAAAATACAGAATATATCGTTGCTTCCACAAGATTTAGTATTCCAATTCCCCAAGCCGATGTACCAATTTCCACTTACAAAGAAAATTTCAAAGGTACAATTTCGTTTATCGCACTTGACGCGAAGACAGAAAAAATGAATTTAGCATTTCAGATAATAGTTCCTGGTTTTAATTATGACCTTGCTCATGCAGGTAAAGGACCATCTCATGATTGGGCGTTTTTCACTTGTTATAATACTGAGCAAGCCAATACTTTGCTCGAAATTGAAGCTTCGAAAAATGACAAAGACTTTATTGCGGCTGTTAACTGGAAACTTGCAGAGAAGTATGTTAAGGAAGGTAAAGCAAAGAAAATGAGTGCCGAATATTATCACAATGTTTACGATGAGAAGAAACATCGAGCTTATAGCGAAGTTTTGAAAGAAGTTTTGGTGCTCGACCCCAAGGATTGCCCTGGAATGATTTATTATCTTCCAACACCAAAATCCCCACACGGTGTTGATGTTGACCCAACAGGAGAATATATTGTTGGTGGAGGAAAGCTTGCAACTGTTATTCCAGTTCATTCTTTTTCTAAGATGCTAAAAGCAATAGAAAATAAGGAATTCGATGGTGAAATTAACGGAATCCCAATTTTGAAGTACGATGCAGTTGTTGCCGGTGAAGTTCAAAATCCAGGTCTTGGTCCACTTCATACAGAATTCGATGGCAAAGGATATGCTTATACTTCATGCTTTGTTTCTTCGGAAATTGTTAAGTGGAAATTGGGAACATGGGAGGTAGTCGATAGGATTCCTGCTTATTATTCGATTGGGCACCTTTGCATTCCCGGTGGCGATTCGAAGAAACCTTGGGGCAAATATGTTGTTGCTTTGAACAAAATTACAAAAGATAGGTATTTGCCAACCGGCCCAGAACTTACTCAATCTGCGCAGTTAATTGATATCTCGGGCGAAAAAATGAAATTATTGCTCGATTTCCCCACCGTTGGTGAGCCTCACTACGCTCAAGCAATCGCTGCTGATATTTTAATGAAGAATAGCACAAAGATTTATAAGATAGAAGAAAACGAGCATCCTTTCGTTACGAAAAGTGAGAAAGACGCAAAAGTTGTGCGAGAAGGCAATAATGTTCATGTCTATATGACAGCAATAAGAAGTCATTTTGCTCCGGATAATATCGAAGGTATCAAAGTCGGTGATAATGTTTATTTCCATGTAACAAATCTTGAGCAAGATTGGGATATACCACACGGTTTTACGATTAAAGGTTTGAATAATGCAGAAATGTTAATTATGCCTGGTCAGACCAAGACAATTCTCTGGAAACCGACTAAGCCCGGAGTGTATCCATTCTATTGCACCGATTTTTGCTCTGCTTTGCATCAAGAAATGCAGGGCTATGTTCGTGTATCGCCAGCAAATGTAAATGTTCCTCTCACTTATTACACAGGTACACCCAAAAAATAAATACAAGGTAGTCATATGGAGATTATAAAACAAAAACTTATCGAAATGATTGAAATTCAGGAAAAGTCAATAGTAAGTCGACAGGTAATTAAAAAGCCAAATGGAAATGTGACATTATTTGCATTCGATAAAAATGAAAACTTATCAGAACATACATCTCCATATGAGGCACTTGTTCAAATTCTAATAGGGAAAATGGTAGTAACTATTGGAGGGCAACCTTACGAACTCGGGGAAGGAGAAGCAATTCTCCTTCCACCGAATATACCGCATGGACTAACAGCACTTGAAAAGTCGAAAATATTATTAACCATGATAAGGTAAAACATAATGAACCCTCTTTCAAAAAAACTTGTCTTTTTCTCTTCAGTAATTTTGATATTGACATATTTTTTCCCAATCTGGAGGATTGACCTTCAAGCACCACAATACCCGGAAGGTTTAGGATTGAGAATATGGTTACATGAAATATCCGGTGCAAAAGAGTATGATTTACAAAATATAAATGGATTAAATCATTATATCGGAATGAAAACAATAAATCCAGATGAGATACCCGAACTTAAATTGATGCCTTTTATCATTGGTTTTATGATAGCCTTTGGATTATTTAACGCATTGAAAGGCAGTAGAAAAACAGTGACGGTCTGGATATTAATTTTTATTCTTCTTGGCGCAATTGGGATTTATGATTTTTATCTTTGGGAGTATAATTATGGACATGATTTAAATCCAAATGCACCGATTAAAGTACCTGGCATGACATATCAACCACCACTCATTGGTTCAAAACAATTATTGAACATTAATGCGGTTTCACTCCCTGATATATCAACATTTGTAATTCTAGTTTCTATCGTGATAGCAGCAATTGCCATTTTTATAGATAAGAAAAAGGAAAAAACAAAATGAAATTGTTGTTGAGAAGATACATTTCAATCATAATAATTTCAACTTTTACAATACTAATTCTTCTCATAGGCGGTTGTTCTCCAAAACCAGAACCAATTAATTATGGTCAGGATGTATGTGAGCTTTGCAGGATGAACATCACAGATAACAAATTTGCTGCTGAACTTATCACTACAAAAGGGAAGGTTTACAAATTTGATTCACTCGAATGTTTATTACATTATAAACATGAATTAATTGAAGCTAATGAAATTCACTCCGAATGGGTAAATGACTTCGTTAACCCTGGTGCTCTAATCGATTTAAGGAAGGCATTTCTTTTGCATAGTGACTATTTTAAAAGTCCAATGGGATTAAATGTTTTAAGTTTCGCTTCAAAAGAAAAAATGAACGAAATCAAAGAACGATATGGTGGTAAAGAATTAAGTTATGATGATGTGATGAAACTGGTAATGGAAGAATAATTTTTATAACTGTGTGATTTAGCAAAAGATTTATGAGGATTTCTATATTCTTTTTAGGAATAGTTTATTTATTTAACTCGAATCCAACTCTCGCTCAAACCATTGTTGTTTATCCAGATCAAAATCTTAAAAATGTGATTGAGTCGGCAAAGGAGGGCTCGACTCTACTCATCAAATCCGGGACTTATAAAGTTGATAATATCCAAATCAATAAATCGCTCTCAATTATTGGGGAAAATTATCCCATAATTGAAGGTAATAACAAAGATGAAGTTTTAACAATTTCAGCCAATCATGTAAACATAAAAGGTCTTACCATAAAAAATGCTGGAATAAGTTACCTTCAAGAAAACGCCGCAATTAAATTAAACGAATCCGCTTACTGTCGAATTGAAGATAATATTTTATTGAACAACTTTTTTGGCATCTACCTTTCAAAATCTCATAGCTGCTATCTTGCGAGAAATAGAATCGAAGCGTACGATCAATTTGAAAGCAGTTCTGGTAATGGAATCCATCTCTGGTATTCGAAAGGTATTACTATTGAAGCAAATGAGATTATAGGACATAGAGATGGAATTTATTTTGAATTCGTGCGACATTCATTGGTGATAAATAACTACAGCAAAAAAAATATAAGATATGGATTACATTTTATGTTTTCTGATAGTTGCACTTATGTTAAAAATACTTTTGAAGATAATGGTGCAGGTGTAGCTGTGATGTATACAAGGAATGTCACGATGAGGGGAAATAAATTCATTAATAATTGGGGTCCTGCTTCTTTCGGTGTTTTGCTCAAAGATTTAAATGATTGCTTGATTGATAAAAACTTATTCTCTAACAATACAAATGGACTTTATGTCGAAGGTTGTAACAGAATCACCGTTAGAGAAAACACATTCATTGGTAACGGTTGGGCTGTGAAGCTGATGGCAAATTCAATGTATAATTATTTTTTCCGAAATAATTTCATCGCAAATTCTTTCGATGTGATGACAAATAGTCGGAATACTTTTAACCACTTTGCTGAAAACTATTGGAGTAAATATAAAGGTTATGATTTGAATAAAGATGGATTTGGCGATGTAGCTTATCGACCGGTTAATATGTTCTCATTCCTTGTTGAAAAAAATCAGTCTGCTATGATTTTGTTACACAGTTTATTTGTGGAATTATTAAATATAGCAGAAAGCGTAATTCCTTCATTAACACCAATTAACCTAATTGATGATAAACCAATGATGAAAAAATTTGAATATGAATATGATTAGACTTGTCAATGTAACAAAAAGATATAACAAACTGGAAGTTCTTAAAGGAATAAATACTGAATTTAAGAGAGGTAGAGTTACTGCTATTGTAGGACCTAATGGCTCGGGTAAGACTACAATTATTAAAATTATTCTCGGACTAGTGAAACCTGATTCAGGAAATATTTTTATTAATGAAGAGCAAATCAATGGTGGGTATGAATATAGAAATATTATTGGATACATGCCACAGATTGCAAATTATCCTGAGAATTTAAGTGTAAACGAAGTGATTAATATGATTAAAGACCTACGAAATCGAACTTATCAATCTGAAGAATTTTTAATGAAAGAATTTAATCTAGATGGAGAAGCCCTAAAACCAATTCGCACACTCTCTGGAGGTAATAAGCAGAAACTTAGTGCAGTCATCTCGCTGATGTTTAATCCAGAAATTTTAATCTTTGATGAACCAACCGCAGGATTGGATCCAGTTGTTACAAGTCGATTTAAAGAAATTGTAATTAACGAAAAGAAAAATGGTAAAACTATAATTCTTACTTCTCACATTATGAGCGAGGTTGAAGAATTAGCTGATGAAATAGTTTTTTTGCTCGATGGGAAAATTTACTATCAGGGTACGATTACAAACTTATTATTTGAACAAGGCGAAACACGACTGGAACGAGCAGTGGCAAAAATTCTGGAAGAAAATCTATCTATAGTGTGATTTCAAATGAATTAGGTTTGTTATTGAAATAGAATTTCCGCAACAAAATTATTTGAATGGCTGTGATAACTAAAGAAATGAAAGTTTCTGAAGTTTTGAAGAATTACCCAGATACATTAGAAGTATTTGTAGAAGCTAGTCCTCATTTTAGAAAATTGGAAAATAAAATACTACGAAGAGCTTTAGCGAGTAGAGTAACGATTCAACAAGCTGCACAAATAGCTGGAATAGATTTAAATGAATTTCTATTCAAATTGAATAAGAAGATTAATTTGACTATTTATGAATCTAAGATTAATGAACAAACTTTGGAAAAATCAATGCAACTAAAACCAGAGATAATTCAAAACTCTCCCGAAGATAAAATTGTAACGCTGGATGTCAGACCAATTATAGATTCAGGTCGAGATCCATTTACGAATATCATGGAAAAGGTCAAGAATCTAAAAGATGATGAGATTTTTTTATTGATCAATTCGTTCGAACCTGTACCGTTATATACTGTTCTTGGTAACAAAGGATTTAAGCATTATACCGAAAAGGAAGATGATATTTTTAAAGTCTATTTCTATAGAACTCACAAAACTGACGAATCGATTACGAAAATATCAAATGAAAGTATTCCTGCTGATATTACAAATCTTATTGAGATTGATGTTCGGGAACTTCCACCGCCTGAACCAATGGTAAAAATTCTTGAATCACTTACTAGTATTGATGAACACACTGCACTACTTGTTCATCATCACAGAGAACCGTTAATGTTATATTCCAAACTTGAGGAAAGAGGTTTCAAAGCAATCACAAATAAGATATCTGATAATTATTATAAAGTCCTGATTATAAAACGAAGGTAATTCATGAATCAACCAACACCTATAGCTGGGATTTATTCACCACCATTTAGAGTTGTATCAAAATACTTTCTTAGTTCGATAGTTGCATTTGTCCTGTTTAATTTTTTATTACTGATAAATTTCAGGGATATAAGTGGGCACCACTTCCAGCCAAAGATTTTATCTCTTACACATATTGCGACACTTGGATTTATTACGATGGTAATTTTTGGTGCAATGTATCAATTAGTACCTGTAGTACTGGAAGTAAAATTATTTAGCACTTTAATTGCAGAAATTCAATTCTGGATTTATTTATCCGGTGTGGTTTTGCTTGTTTATAAATTCTGGTTTTTTAGTTCATCTATTCCATTTCTTTTGCCAGGAATGATTTTAAATCTTGCAATCATTCTATTTTCTCTAAATATCGTTCTTTCAATGATAAAAGTTAAAAAATGGAATATAACAGGAACTTACATTTCAGCAGCTCTCTTCTGGTTGTTGATAACCGCTCTGGCAGGATATCTCCTTACGAAGAATCTTGATAAACCATTTTTCAAAATCAATCATCTTCAGTATTTGAAATTGCACGCCATTACTGCATTTGTCGGTTGGGTTGGAATGATAATAATGGGAGTAAGTTTCAAATTGATTCCAATGTTTACACTTTCTCATGATTATAGTTTAACTCCTGCAAAAATTTCTTTTGTTTTAATTAACACTGGTTTACTCGGAGTTAATTGGATAATGCATTATCCCGAGACAGGATACTACAACATAATTTTTGGCTTCCTGATTTTCCTCGGAATGTTTTTATATCTCTATGAGATTCTGACTATTTTCAACAAGCGAATCAGAAAAAAACTTGACATTGGTCTGAAGTTTACCGCATTGTCTTTTATCATAATGGGCATACTAACAATATTGAATTTTTCTTTTCTCTTCTTCAATTATGAAGAAATTAAAAATTTGACTCTTGCGTATGGATTGTTAGTTTTTATCGGAGCATTTGGATTATTGATTGTTGGGCAAATGTATAAGATTGTTCCTTTTCTTGTGTGGTATCATAAATATAGTAGTAAAGTGGGACTTGAATCAGTACCAATGTTGAAGGATATGTTCAGTGAAAAGATTGCACATTATAATTTCTACACTTTGATTGCAGGATTAGTGGGAGCTTTGACTGGACTCTTAACAGAAATAAATGTGATTATTGTTTCTGGATTTATATTACTGTTCATCAGTTCATTATTCTTTAGTTATAACATGTACACAATTTTTCGGAGATGAAAAATGGTAATAAGACAACTCACTAAGGAAGATGTTCTCGAAACATTAAAATCTGTGATTGATCCAGAAATTGGTTTAAACATTGTTGATTTAGGTTTGATTTACGATATCAACATTACTGACGAATTTATTTTTATCACAATGACTCTTACAACTCCAGGATGTCCGATGCATGGTAGTATAGTGAATTGGGTTAAGAAGATTCTTGCATTAAACTTTCCAGAAAGAGTAATTGATGTTGAGTTAGTTTGGGAACCGCAATGGACTCCCGATAAGATGTCTGAATCAGCTAAAAAACAATTAGGTTATTAATATGTTTAGTACAGTTAGGTATTTTATAAAAACAAGTGTCATTTTTTTGATTGTTGGAATTATAACGGGTCTTTATCTAACTGTTGCAAGATATGTTTTAAAGACTGGTTATTCCCAGGAATTAATTTCTGCTCACGCCCACATTATTTTAGTTGGCTCTGTAATGATGATGATTATGGGAGTTGCACTTTGGTTTTTCCCTCGTGCTGAAAAAGATGATAAGAAATATAATCCGGATTTAATTCTAACAACATATTACTTTATGACAATAGGAACATCAATGAGATTCATTTTTCAGGTCATTGCAAATTTTATTTATGCTGAGTGGATTCAATATTTAATCACAGCTGGTTCTTTTTTGCAGGTTATCGCAATTACATTATTCTTTTATTCAATGTGGGGTAGGATTAGACCTGTCGGCAGTCATCTTCGTGAGGCAAAAGGTGAAAAATTTTAACAAAATAATATGGAGGAAACATGTCGAAATTTTTTAACTATTTCGAACAGAAAAAATTACTTGCTTATTCTCTAATAAGAATATTTGTTGGTTTTTCTCTTTTTATAAGAGGACTTCTGCTCGTGATTGATCCACAAGCACTCACTAAAATTGCTGGAAGCGAGCAGAATTTCTGGTTATATGCATATGTTGCAGTTGGACATTTAATTGGTGGTTTTTTATTAGGAGTTGGATTTTATACTCGAGTAGCTGCATTATTCCAAATTCCAATTCTGCTTGGAGCTGTTTTTATGGTTCATTTAAAACAGGGTTTGTTGAGCTCCGGACAGTCATTAGAAATTTCTGTGCTTGTTTTATTCTTATTGTTAATCTTTTCCCTGTTTGGCAGTGATGAACTAAGCCTTGATAAATTTCTGAAATCAAGAAAAAGATAATGTCGATTTTTTATAAACTTTTTGCAACATTTTTAATTTTAGTTTATCTCGTTGTGATTAATGGTAATCTTATTTCATTACTGGAATATTATATTAGATATGATTACATAATTAAAAACCTTTGTGTACAAAGAGAGAAAGATGAAAACACATGTAAAGGTTCCTGTCATCTTGAAGAAAATTTAAATAAGATTAATCCTGAGTCTCCAAAATCCACAGAATCGATCGAGATAAGATTTCTTAATGGAATAGATTTTCATCTGAATAATACGACTTCATATACTAAGCCAATCGGATTTAAAATTAAATACACAAGACTTTTAGACTTTTCATTCAGAAATAATTTGAAATTGAAGCCAGATACTCCTCCTCCGAAAAATTTATCTCTTCTTTAAAATAATTTAAATCAAATACGAATTAAGAAAAATGTTAAATCGAACTTCGGAGGAGAAAATGAAAATTGTCATTTTGTTCTTCAACTTTTTGCTTATGTTAACTAACAATCTATTTACGCAGAAAACAGATTCACTCGAAACTTTTGTTTTACCTTCCATTGAAATAGTTGCTCAACGAGAGATTCCCTTTGTAGAAAAACATAAATATGGTACTGATTACAATAGCAATCTTCTTAATCAGAATGGATATTCATTAATTAGAAGAGGATTGAATTTTACACAAGATTTGTATGTTGAGGGTTTCAAAAAAGGTGATATAAAAGTAGTTGTTGATGGAGAATATTATCACAATGCTTGTCCAAATCGAATGGATGCACCTGCTACAAGGATTAATATACTTGATATGGAATCAGTAGTGCTGACAAAATCAGCTTCACTTAATGGTACAGGCTTATATGGAAAAGTTGAGTACCACAGGTCAGAACTCGATGATAATTCAAAAATCATTTCTATGATTAATGGTTCATCTGGAGCGTCTAAAGATCTTGATTTATCAATCGCTGGGACTGGATTGAATTCTTCTTTGGGTTTTCGCTTAGCAACAGGAAAACCTTATTTGAATGGAGATAGAAAATCCTTCAAAGACTTATATGGTTATAAACAAGATTATAACTTTTATTATTACAATTCTTCTCTAAGACATAGAATAAAAAATTATGATTTGGAGTTCGGTGTTTACTTTACATATGGTAAGGATATTTCCTTCCCATACTTAAAAATGGATGAAAGATTTAGTAAAGTTGGGAGTATGTATTTAAAATATAAATCTCATAAAATTTACTTCAATTACACTGACCATTTAATGAACAATGAACTCCGTAATTCTTCTATGTTTATGGAGACAAAGGCAAAGAATTTAACTGCTGGTTTATCTGGTAATTTTTACGAAGTTTATTATCGTAACTGGAATGCGAATAATCTCATCCAAATGATGTCTAATTCTATAACGAATAAACTCATGCCAGATGTTGTTCAAACAGGTTTTAATATTTCTCATAAAATCATGCTGGATGAATTTAATTTATTCGTTAAGGGTGGAATTCAATACCAAACTTTTCGTGAATCATCAAGAAAATCTTTCTATGAAGAATTATATAGTGTTGTCAAAACAAAAAGATATTTTGTATCATCAGGTGTTACCTTATCATATTCAAAACAATTGATGAATAATTTTATTGGTGGATTAACAGCAGATTTTGCTACAGATTCACCTGAAGCGGAGCAATTATATATCGCAGTGAAAAGAATGATGAATAATCCAGACTGGAGTGGAAATCCTAACCTGAATCAACCATTCAGAATTGGATTAAGAAATGCTTTAAGCTATAAGTACATCAATATGGAATTTTTTGGTAATTATATCTTGAATTATGTTGATATAGTCAAAAAGGTGAAATCAACTGGAAAATCTGCTCTGACATACGAAAATACGAATGCGCTGATTGCAGGGATAAACATAGGAATTAAATTCCTTGGATTTGAGTCAAACTTAAGTTATCTATGGGGTGAAAATACAAGAACTAAAAAAAGACTTGCAGAAATCGCACCATTATCCTTAAATACTGTACTATCAATTCCTCTTATGAATAAACTTGAATTAATCTTACATCATCAATATGAAAATGCTCAGAAAAGAATTAATCCTGTTTTAAATGAATTTATAACGCCAGCATGGAATAATCTATCAATTGGATTATCCTATTTAATTTATGATGTGAAGTTTGATTTACATATTCATAATCTATTGAATCATAATTATTATAGATTTACTTCGTATTCGAGAGATCCATTTAGTGCTGGTTTGCCAGTTTACGAACCCGGTAGATATGTTTCGTTGACGGTTTATTTCAATAAATTATTTTAGGCAAAGAAAAAGAAATATTGTGTTCTAAAATTAAACTGAACTTTCCTCAGCTGGAAGTAAAAAGCTTCTGGCTGAGGAAAAGTTTTGATTTAAGTTAATTAATTTGGTTTTATCTTATAATAGACTAGAAAGGATTTTAATTTAAATGCAATTCATACTTAAAATTCTAAAGTTTGAATTCAGTAATGTTATTAGAAGTCGCTGGATAATTTATTTCTTTGGATTTTTCTTTGCTTTATCTTATGTCTTATTTACATTCGAATCGAATATTCAAAAATCGGTTCTAAGTCTTTTTAATCTGGTTGTGTATCTTGTTCCCTTAATCAATTTAATTTTCGGTACTATGTATTTCTATAATTCCCGCGAGTACATTGAGATGATGCTGTGTCAACCGATTCCTCGAAGTGCCCTCTACTTCGGACTCTTTGCAGGTACATCCTTACCGATGATTATTAGTCTTGTTGGTGGACTTTCCTTACCATACTTTCTCTTTACAGAAGTAAACGAAGCTATTGATTATATCCTTTTATTGAATCTGATAGGAGTGATATTAATTTTAATTTCTATTGCGATTGCTTTTTTGATTTCTACAAAAATTAATGATAAAGTAAAAGGACTAAGTTTATCAATCTTTTTCTGGTTAGTCACTGCAATTGCTTTTGATGGAATTATTCTATTAGTGATATTCTTATTCAGTGATTATCCTGTTGAAAAATATTTGGTATTTATTTCACTTCTAAATCCAATTAGTTTATCGAGAACTTTATTCGTTTTGAATTTTGATATATCCGCCCTGATGGGATTTACAGGGACAATGTTTAAAAAATTTTATGGAAGTACAGCGGGGAGTATAATTTCATTATTATCATTAACTCTATGGATAGTTGTTCCATTTATGATTGGATTGAGGAGCTTTAAGAATAAGGATTTTTAATGTGTTGAATATTAAAAAAGAAGTATGGTAGTGCTAATTGAAATGTTTATTATTCAATCTTTTTGATTTGATTGAAAATGAAAGATAAAATTGAATTTTCTTCTTAGTAGAAAAAGTCAAGGTAAATTGTCCCAAATATGATCGATATGATTGTTATAATCACACCCACCTTGAGATATTCAAAGAAGTCTATTTTTATTCCTTCTTTCTTTGCCGATTCAGCAACGATCAAATTTGCTACCGAACCTATGAGTGTCAAATTACCAGCGAAGGTCGATGACATGGCAAGTATCAACCATGCTTTCTCAGGATTTGCAAAATGATTAATTAATGGTTTGAATAACATAACTGCGGGAACATTTGAGACGATATTACTCAATACAGCTGAATAAAGTGCAAACCATCCTGAACTTCCATATGCAAGTGGTTGGATAACACTAAATAATTTTTTGCTTAGTTCATTTTTTTCAATCGAGCCAGAAATAATGAATAGACTCGCAAAGAATACAAGTAATGCCCAATCTATTTCCACAAAAACTCGTTGGGGTTTTAGCCTTCGTGTTATAAGTAAAATCGATGCTGAAGTTAAAGCAGATAGTGGTAATGGATATCCAATTATTATCATAACAATAAATAATATTCCTGAAAAAATGCATTTATTTAAAAGTGGTGTGTAAATCCTATATCTATATTCTGGTTGATGTTCAAATCTTGTGTTTATGAATTCTTTCCTGTAAATAATCAACATCACTAAATAGAGAAATATTAAACTTGAGATAGCAGGTACAAGCATTGCAAGTGTGAAATCGAGAAATGGAATTTTTGAACTCATTCCAATTATCATGTTCTGAGGATTTCCAATGATAGTTGCGACTGAACCGATGTTTGCGGAAGTTGCCAATGCGATTAAATAAGGTACGGGATTTCGTTTTAATTGAATTGTAATTTCTATTATTAATGGTGTGAGCATTATACAAATTGTATCATTTAAAAATAACGATGAGAGAAATCCTGATGATAATATAATTAAAAACAGAAGTTCTTTGGGAGTTTTGGACAGGTGGATAATATTAGCACTGATCAGATTGAAAAAACCAGAAATACCGAGATTGATATTAATTATCATCATGCCCAAAAGTAGAGTAATCGTATCTAAATCAATTGAGTTATATGCATCCTCGAGAGAGATGGCACCGGTTAGTACAAGAAAGGTTGCGCCTACGAGCGAGATAGTCGCTCTATTCATTCGAAGCCAGGGTAAACTCCCGAGAGCAATACCGGATAATGTTATGAGAGTAATGGTTGTGGTGAGAAAAAGATTCAAATCGATTTTGTCGAGAATCATAAACTCAACCAATTCTTTATGATTTGAATTCCATGATCAGTTAAAATCGATTCTGGATGAAATTGTACTCCTTCTATTGCATAGTGTTTATGACGAATCGCCATTATTTCTCCATCATTCGTTCTTGCCGAAATAATAAGTTCATCAGAGAGTGATCGTTCATCAATAACTAACGAATGATATCGTGTCGCTGTGAATGGATTTGGTACTTCTCTAAAGATTGTTTTTCCATCGTGAGAGATCAAAGAAATTTTACCGTGCATAATTTGTTTTGCTCTTTTAATTTTTGCACCGAACGCAACACCAATTGCTTGATGACCAAGACAAACACCTAAAATTGGAATCTCTTTGTAAAAAGTTTTGATCGCCAATAGAGATGCTTTTGAGTTTTCTGGTCGACCTGGTCCTGGGGAGATTAGAATTTTTGAGGGGGAAATCTCTCGAATTTTATTTTCATCTATTTTATCATTCTTATATAAAACATAATCGTAATTTAATATCTCCAACTGCTGTACAAGATTAAATGTAAAAGAATCGTAATTATCTATAACTAAAACTAAATCTGACATTAGTACTATTCATTGATTATTCTTTTTAACTCATAAATCATCTTTTCAATCTCGTCAAATGTATTGTAGAAGTGAGGTGAAAACCGAAGAAACCCTTCGCGAACAGAAGTATGGATTTTTAAATCGAGTAATTTTTTATGAGCATAATAAGGATCCTTCACTCTAATTGAAACAATTCCAGCGAACTCATCATCAGACTCAGGGGTAAAGAACAGCTCAATTTTTTCTTTAATTAGTGAGTGAATCAAAAATTTTGAATTTTCGAGAACTGCTTTTTCAATGTTATCAATTCCGATGGAAGATAAAAATTTAATGTTTGAATTTAATGATACAATCCCTGCATAATTCAAAGTTCCATTTTCAAATCGGCGAGCTGTCTCATCCAGCTCAAGCTTATAATCAAGAATATTCCATGGAGATTTGACACTCAACCATCCGACATATTTCTGGTCAATTTTATTTTGAAGTTCTTCCGAAACATAAATAATCGTTGTTCCTTCTAATCCAAGTAACCATTTTTGAATACCCGAGGCTAAGAAATTAATTTTCATTTTCTTTACATCTAAGTCGACAACACCAAGTGATTGAATCGCATCAACTGAAAAAATTATCCCATGTTGCTTACAGATATTTCCAAGCAACTCAAGATTGGCACGAAATCCACTCAAGAATTGAACATGACTTATTGATAAAAGTTTTGTTTTCTCTGTGATAGCTTTTTCAACCGTTTCATAAATTATTTTTCCGTTAATCGTCTGAAGAACTTTTAGAATCACTCCCTGTTTTTGAAGATTTAAGAATGGATAAATATTAGCTGGAAACTCGATATCGAATAAAATAATTTCGTCTCCTTTTTCCCATTTTAATCCTTGAGCTAATAAACTCATTGCATTAGAAACATTATCAACAAAAGCAATTCGCTGAGGTTCGGTATTAATGAATTTTGCAACCAGATCTTTAGTCTCATCAATGATATTTTTGATATTTTCATAATTATCAGGATATCTTTTGCTCCTTTCTATTAAATATTCATTTATTGCATTTACAGTGAAATCAGGAATGGGTCCAGTTGAAGCATGGTTAAAATAAATGATTCCATTTTCAATATAAGAAAATTGTCTTCTTATTGATTGTTTATCCATTGCGATTCCAATCCGATTTTGACATATCATAAATTTAATAATTAAAATTTAACCAGATGAATCGATTTGTGAAATTGTCACAATGCATTAAAATGTAAGAGTTAAGACTGTTTGGTAGAATTGGATTCAAAATTCGAAATCACGTAAGAATACCTATTTATTCCAATGAGTGAATTATTGATATCATTTGTGAACCAGGAGAGAAAACAACAGAATGATTTTTGTGAGTTGAGTTAAGGTTCTAATAAATTATTTATTACACTTTAAAACATTTCATAAAATTTAAGAATAATTTTTTTTAAAAATATAGTGACTGAGCAGCATGTTATAATTAAGAAATATTTTTAAAATTCAAATCAGCTAGAATTCGTGCAATTCAGATTTTCATTAAAAAATTAGATGGGTGTAAAATAATGATAGAATAGATACGAATGTACTTATCAAGATATATAATCTTCACAATCAAATGGAAGTAATGGTATAATTAATGGAACAATCGAAAACAGTAAATGTATAGGGATTTGATTTTGGGATAATTGGATAGAAACGAAAAGTTAATCAGAGAAATACCATTGATGATATAATATAGATTTGGTTTTATATTTAAATTCAAAGCTCATTTACACAATCAATTAACATATGAAATGTTCTGTAAGAGATGGAGTTGCATTTTAAAATTAAATTTAATATCATTGTAGGCTAAAAATAATGGATAAAATGGGTAGACGCCGGAGTTGGAGAGCCGGGGCGGACTGTAAATCCGTTGGCGTAAGCCTTAGGGGGTTCGAATCCCTCGCTACCCACTAAAATTTGAAAGCGTGTTCATTAAAAAAATGAAGACTGATAAGCGGGAGTAACTCAGTTGGCAGAGTCACAGCCTTCCAAGCTGTTGGTCGCGGGTTCGAGTCCCGTCTCCCGCTCAAACTCAAATCACTTCATTTTTGATTTTCCCGTTCGTCGGGAAAATTTTTTTTATTTGAAATATTGAACATGCTTGCGTAGCTCAGTTGGTAGAGCACTTCCTTGGTAAGGAAGAGGTCACCGGTTCAATCCCGGTCGCAAGCTCTAAAAATTTAGAGAATTAAAATGAGAGATATTATAACTTTAGAATGTACAGAATGTAAAAGGAGAAATTACACAACTACAAAAAATAAAAAACTCCACTCTGGTAGAGTAGAGTATAAAAAATATTGCAAGTGGTGTAATAAACATACAATTCATAAGGAAACGAAATAAACTTACGTCTGTAGCTCAATTGGTAGAGCAGCGGTCTCCAAAACCGCAGGTTGGGGGTTCGAGTCCCTCCAGACGTGCAGATAATGGAATAATATTATGAAACAAAAGATCATCAATTATGTAAATGATGTTGTCAGGGAAATGAAAAAAGTTACCTGGCCAAATCAAGAAGAACTTAAAGGCTCTACACAGCTTGTTATCGTTACATGTTTAATCCTGGCAGTTTTTGTTTATATCATTGATCAGATTCTCAGTAATATTTTTAAAGGAATTTTTTAACGATGAGCTTTCAGTGGTATGTTCTTAGAACATTTTCAGGTCACGAAAATAAAGTAAAGACAGCACTTGAAAAAGAAATTGAGTTCAGGAATCTTCAACCTTATATAAAACAAATTTTGATCCCAATTGAAAAAGTTTTTGAAGTTAAGGATGGAAAGAAAAAGAGTAAAAGCAAGAGCTTTTTCCCTGGCTACATTTTAATTGAAGCGCAGTTGGATAAGAAAATCATTGATATCATTCTCAGTATTCCATCTGTGATGGGATTCTTAGGAACGAGAAATAAACCTCAACCACTTCAACCTGCTGAGGTTGAAAGGATTATTGGTAAAATTAAAGCGGAAGAAAGTGGCGAAAGAATTGAGACACCATTTAAGGTGGGTGATCCTGTAGTAATTACAAGTGGACCATTTTCTAAGATGAAGGGAACGGTTCAGGAAGTAAATAATGAGAAACTGAAACTTAAGGTCATGGTTAGCATTTTCGGAAGAAAAACTCCGGTTGAAATTGATTTTACTCAAGCAGAATTAGAAAAATAAATTTGAGAGAAAGTTATGGCTAAGAAAATTGTCGGTTACATAAAATTACAAATTCCAGCAGGGCAGGCAAATCCATCGCCTCCAGTTGGTCCAGCTCTTGGTCAGAAAGGTGTCAATATTATGGAGTTCTGTAAGCAATTCAATGCGAGAACTCAAAATCAAGCTGGATTAATCATACCGGTAGTAATCACAGTTTATTCAGACAAATCATTTACATTTATAACAAAAACACCACCCGCATCTATATTATTGCTAAAAGCTGCAAAAATTGAGAAAGGTTCTGCAGAACCAAATCGCATTAAAGTTGGTAAAGTTACCAAAGAGCAGATAAAAGAAATTGCTATGCTAAAAATGCCAGATTTAAATGCATCGACTCTCGAATCAGCTATGAGCATGATTGAAGGTACTGCAAGAAGCATGGGTATAACAGTCGAAGGATAAAAATATAGGTTTTAACATGAAAGTGAGTAAAAGAATAAAAAATAATCTTTCTAAGGTAGACACTAAAAAAGAATATAAACTTTCAGAAGCTGTGGCTTTAGTTAAAGAGTTAGCAAATGCGAAATTTGATGAATCGGTTGATGTTGCGGTGAAGTTAGGCGTAGATCCGCGTCATGCAGATCAGATGGTTAGAGGTACGGTTGTTTTACCCCATGGGACAGGAAAGCAGGTGAAAGTACTTGTTTTAACTCGTGGACCCAAAGAAAAAGAAGCTCTGGAAGCAGGAGCTGATTATGTTGGTTTTGATGAATATATCAAAAAAATTCAAGAAGGTTGGCTTGATTTTGATGTTGTTGTGGCAACTCCTGATGTAATGCCTGAAGTAGGTAAATTAGGTAAAATTTTAGGTTCACGAGGTTTAATGCCAAATCCAAAATCAGGTACTGTTACAAATGATGTTGGAAAGGTTGTTAAAGAATTAAAAGCAGGTAAAATTCAATTCCGTGTTGATAAAGGCGGAATAGTTCATGCATCAATTGGAAAAGCTTCTTTTGATGCGCAAAAATTAATTGAGAATTTTAAAGCTCTTTTAAGCACGATTCTCAGATTAAAGCCTGCTAGTGCAAAAGGTCAGTATGTAAGATCAATCTATCTTTCGAGTACAATGGGACCCGGAGTTAAGATTGATCGGAATGAACTGACAAATTTATAAAAGTGACTATTACGCACTCTTAAGCTTCTATAACATATGTTAATCCATTAAGGATAGGTTGAATTATGAAAAAAGCGGAAAAAGCTGAGGTCGTTGCAAGGGTTGTCGATAAACTAAAGGATGCCACAGGACTTTATCTGGTTAACTTCCACGGAATTACTGTTGATGAAGTTAATGAGCTTCGTAGAGAATTCAGAAAAGCAAATGTTGAATACCGTGTTGTTAAAAATACCCTGGCAAAACTTGCAATCGATCGTATAAACCGATTTGAAAAAGTTAAAGATTATCTTACCGGGATGACAGGTCTTGCAATACCTAAAGAAGATCCGGTTGTTCCCGCAAAGATTATCAAAAAATTTAGAGAGAAATATAATAAGCTTGATTTAAAAGCTTGTTATGTAGAATCATCATTTTATGAAGGTTCCAGATTAGATGAACTTGCATCATTGCCATCGAAACCAGAGATCATTGCTGGTATCATTGGTGGAATCCAGGCACCAATTAGTGGTGTTATTGGAGCCATCAATGGTGTTATGCGTGATCTTGTAGGTGTTCTTGATGCTTATATTAAAAAACATGAAAGTAATTAAAAGTAGGAGTTATTAAAAATGACAGAGAAAGTTGCAAGCCTTGTAGAACAAATCAAATCATTAACTTTAACCGAAGCAGCTGAACTAAAGAAAGCATTAGAAGATGAATTTGGCGTAACTGCAGCAGCACCAGTTGTTATGGCAGGAGCACCAGCTGCAGGTGCAGCAGCTCCAGCTCAGGAAGAAAAGACTGAATTTAATGTTATACTAACTGATGCTGGTGCACAGAAGATTAATGTTATCAAAGTCGTTCGTGCTCATACCGGATTAGGTTTGAAAGAGGCAAAAGATCTAGTTGATTCTGCACCGAAACCAATTAAGGAAGGTGTTAGTAAAGAAGAAGCTGAGAAGATCAAGAAAGAGATTGAAGAAGCTGGCGGTAAAGTCGAGATCAAATAACTTAGTGTTAAAATTGTTCTTTTTTCGGAAAGTGATGAGTCCTCAAAAAGGCTCATCATTTTCCATTTTTATTAGTTATAATCAATAATAAGTATTGGAGATGTAAAAGTGGCAGATAGAATATCATTTTCGAAAATTAAAAGTGCAATAGAAGCGCCGGATTTATTAGCTGTTCAACTTGAATCGTATGAAGATTTTCTCCAGGCTACAGTTCCACCAGATAAAAGGGAAAATAAGGGTTTACAATCTGTTTTTCTACAGAATTTTCCTATTCTTGATCAAAGAGAGACTTACAAACTGGATTTTGTAGAGTATTATGTAGAAAAACCAAGGTATACAATTCAGGAGTGTCTTGAGAGAGGTTTAACATACGCAGTTCCGCTAAAAGCAAAAATGCGTCTATCGATTCGTGATCTTGATACACAGGAATTTGTACAATCAATAGAGCAAGATGTATATCTCGGAAATCTTCCTTATATAACTCCAAAAGGAAGTTTCATCATCAATGGGGCTGAAAGAACAATTGTAAGTCAATTACATCGTTCCCCAGGAGTTGTATTTTCTGAAACCATGCACCCAAATGGGACAATGATTTATACTGGTAGAGTTATTCCATTCAAAGGTTCATGGGTAGAGTTTGCTACTGACATCTCCAACATGATGTATGTTTACATTGATCGAAAGAAAAAATTTCCAGCAACAACTCTTCTAAGGGCGATTGGCTATTCATCAGATGAACAAATTCTCGAACTATTTGATTTATACGAGGAAGTTGATTTAAACCGAAAGGATATTAGTTCTTATTTCGGAAGAAAATTAGCAAATGATTTGATCGATTTTACAACGGGTGAAATCTTTGCTACCAGAGAAACTGAATTTAATGAAGAGATATTACATAAGGCAAAGAAAACTGGTAATACTAAAGTTAAATTTATAAAACACTTTGATTCAGTAGATGGACATTTAATTCTGAATACTCTCGCAAATGACATTGCTCACGATGAAGAAGAAGCGTTAGAAGCTATTTATAAGACTTTGCGCGCGACCGAAGCACCAGATTTAGAAACAGCTCGCGGTTTGATTGAAAAATTATTCTTCAATCCTAAAAGGTATGATCTTGGCGAGGTCGGAAGACATAGAATGAATGTCAAATTAGGATTGAATATCCCAGAAGATATAACGATCCTCACTAAAGAAGATATCATTGCAATAATTAAATATCTTATCGATTTAAAGGATAGAAAAAATCCAGTAGATGATATCGATCATTTAGGAAATCGAAGAGTTAGAACTGTTGGTGAACAATTAACGCAACAATTTAATACAGCGATTGCACGATTGGCTCGAACCATTCGTGAGAAAATGAACATTCAAGAGACTGATAATTTTGGTCCTCAAGATTTAGTCAATGCAAGGATTATATCCAGTGTTATTAATTCATTCTTTGGAACAAATCAATTATCTCAATTTCTGGATCAGACAAATCCACTTGCAGAGATTACTCACAAAAGAAGATTAAGCGCTCTTGGTCCAGGTGGTTTGACTCGAGAAAGAGCCGGATTTGAAGTTAGAGATGTTCACTATACACATTATGGCCGATTGTGTCCGATCGAAACACCAGAAGGCCCAAACATTGGATTAATTTCGTCATTATGTATTTACTCAAGAATAAATAAATATGGATTCATCGAAACTCCTTACAGAAAAGTAAAAGATGGCAAGGTAACTAATGAGATTGATTTCTTAACCGCTGAGAAGGAAGATGAAGTTGCCATTGCACAGGCAAGTACGAAGCTGGACGATCAAGGAAGATTTATTGGAGAGAGAATTATTACTCGATTGGCTGGTGATTTCCCTGAATCCAATCCAGATGAAATTAAATATATGGATGTTGCTCCTAACCAAATTGTAAGCCCAGCAGCATCACTCATTCCATTTCTCGAACATGATGATGCTAATAGAGCGTTAATGGGTAGCAACATGCAACGTCAAGCAGTGCCATTACTGAAGACAGAAGCTCCACTTGTAGGAACAGGTATGGAAGAAAAGGTCGCAAGGGATTCGAGAGCTTTAGTGCTTGCTGAAGGTGATGGGGTTGTTTTAGAATGTGATTCGACTCACATTACAATCAAATATGATATGAGTGAGGAAGAAAGACTTACATCTTTCGAAGACGAAAAAATTAGAGTTTATCCATTAACAAAATTCTATCGAACCAATCAAGATACTTGCATCAATCAGAAACCTCTTGTTAAAGAAGGTCAAAGAGTCAAAAAAGGTGATGTAATTGCTGATGGACATGCAACAGATCATGGTGAACTTGCACTTGGTAAGAATATACTTGTTGCATATATGCCCTGGAGAGGATACAATTTTGAGGATGCTATAATTTTAAGTGAACGTCTTGTAAAAGAAGATGTTTACACTTCTATTCACATCGAAGAATTTGAATTACAGGTAAGAGAAACCAAGCGAGGCGAAGAGGAATTCACTCGTGAAATTCCTAATGTTAGCGAAGAAGCGACTAAAGATCTTGATGAGTTCGGTATTGTAAGAGTCGGAACGGAAGTTAAAGAAGGTGATATCTTAATTGGTAAAATTACACCTAAGGGAGAAACTGACCCAACTCCAGAAGAAAGATTACTGAGAGCAATTTTTGGTGATAAAGCTGGTGATGTAAAAGATGCATCGTTGAGAGCACCAGCTGGCATGAGAGGAGTTGTTGTTGCCACAAAACTATTCACAAGAAGACGAAGAGATGCGGAAGGAAGAAAAGAAGAGAAAAGATTAATTGAAGAATTGGAAAGAAAAAGAGATACTGAAATTGAAAATCTTCGTGCAAAATTAGTTGATAGATTAGTTGAGATTTTTGAAGGCGAAGAATCTTTAAGTATTAAATACAACGATGGTTCTTCGGCTATTAGAGGTGGTACAATTTTAAGAAGATCAATCTTTGAAGCATTAGGTGAAAGAATTGATGATTTAAGTGTTGATTCTGATTGGGTTGAAAACTCCCGGAAAAATTCACTTGTTAAGAAATTGTATCAAAATTATTATAAAGAAAAACAGGATGTTGACGACAACTTAAAACGAGAAAAAAATAAAATCCAGGCTGCCGATGATTTACCTCCTGGAATCATGCAATTAGCAAAAGTATATATTGCTAAAAAGCGCAAGATTATGGTGGGAGATAAGATGGCCGGACGACATGGTAATAAAGGTGTTGTAGCGAAAATAGCACCTGTTGAAGATATGCCATTCCTACCAGATGGAACTCCTGTTGATATTATACTTAATCCACTTGGTGTACCATCAAGAATGAATGTCGGTCAATTACTTGAGTGCGCATTAGGATGGGCAGCTTATAAACTCGGAGTTAAATTTGCTACACCAATTTTCGATGGTGCATCATGGGAAGAAATTCAAGAATATTTGAAAAAAGCCGGTTTGAATCCGAGTGGTAAGACAGTACTTTATGATGGTAGAACTGGAGAGAAATTTGATAAGGAAGTTACAGTTGGTGTAGCTTATATGCTTAAACTCTCACATATGGTAGAAGATAAAATTCATGCTCGTTCAATAGGTCCATATTCATTAATTACGCAACAACCACTTGGCGGTAAAGCTCAATTTGGTGGTCAAAGATTTGGTGAAATGGAAGTATGGGCACTTGAAGCTTATGGTGCTGCTCATACATTGCAGGAGATGCTAACAGTAAAGAGTGATGATGTTGTGGGTCGAGCAAAAGTTTATGAAGCCGTTGTAAAAGGTGACAACTTCCCTGAAGCTAATATTCCTGAGTCGTTTAATGTTCTGGTCAGGGAATTGCAGGGTCTATGTCTGGAAGTAAATGTTGAATATGAATAAGATCTGAATTAAAGTAGAATCATCAAAAACAAATTATGAGTTTGAAAAATGACAACAATTAAACCTTTAGATCAACAGCCAAAGACGATTTCAAAAATTACAATTAGTCTTGCGAATCCTGATGTTATCTTGAAAAGATCCTATGGCGAAGTGACAAAACCTGAGACAATAAATTATAGATCTTTCAGACCAGAAAAAGACGGACTTTTCTGTGAGAAGATTTTTGGACCTACCCGTGATTGGGAATGCCATTGTGGAAAGTATAAAAGAATTCGATATAAGGGTATTATCTGTGATAGATGTGGTGTGGAAGTTACAACTAAATCGGTCCGTCGTGAAAGAATGGGACATATTCATCTTGCAGTTCCCGTAGCACATATCTGGTTCTTCCGTTCTCAACCAAGTAAAATAGGGAATGTTCTGGGTTATTCAACAAAGGATCTTGAGAGAATTGTTTATTATGAAACTTATGTGGTCATAAATCCGGGTCCAACCGGGTTAAAAGAAAAAGATCTTATTACAGAAGAACAGTATTTTGAGATTCTGAGCACTCTCCCACCAGAAAACGAGAAATTAAGTGATGATGATCCAAGAAAGTTTGTAGCCAAGATGGGAGGAGAAGCTCTCAAAGCACTTCTTAAAAAAGTTGATCCCGAAGCATTAAGTCTTGAATTGAGAACTCAATTAAAAGAAGAAACATCACAACAGAAAAAACAAGAAATTTTAAAACGACTTAAAATTATAGAAGCTTTCAAACCGAGAGAAGGTGCTCCTGAGAATAGACCTGAATGGATGGTTATAGAAATAGTTCCTGTCATTCCACCTGAATTAAGACCTTTAGTACCACTTGAAGGTGGTCGTTTCGCTACAAGTGATTTAAATGATCTTTATAGACGGGTAATCATCAGGAATAATCGACTAAAGAGATTGATTGATATTAAAGCCCCTGATGTGATATTAAGAAATGAAAAACGAATGCTCCAGGAAGCAGTCGATGCGCTGTTTGATAATTCAAGACGAACTAATGTTGTTCGTGCTGAATCTAATAGAGCACTAAAATCATTATCAGATATATTAAAAGGAAAACAGGGTCGTTTCAGACAAAATTTACTTGGTAAAAGAGTAGATTACTCCGGACGTTCTGTTATAGTTGTAAATCCAGAACTTAAATTGCATCAATGTGGATTGAATCGCGATATGGCTCTGGAATTATTCAAGCCATTTGTAATTAATAAACTGATTGAGCGCGGTTATGTGAAGACTGTTAAGAGTGCAAGAAAATTAATAGACAAAAAACAACCAATCGTGTGGGAAATTTTAGAAAGTGTCGTTGATTCACATCCTGTAATGTTAAATCGTGCACCAACTTTGCATAGATTGGGTATTCAAGCATTTCAACCAATTTTAGTTACTACAAAAGCTATAGAAATTCATCCCATGGTTTGTACTGCATTCAACGCCGATTTTGATGGTGATCAGATGGCAGTACATGTTCCACTTTCCCCTGAAGCAATTCTTGAGTGTCAGTTATTATTATTATCAAGTCACAACATCCTTTCGCCCCAAAATGGTAATCCAATTGTAATTCCAACACAGGATATTATTCTTGGATGTTATTATTTAACAAAAATCAAGGAAGGGGATCTTGGTGAAGGTAAAGTGTTTGCATCTCCTGAAGAAGTATTGATAGCTTTTGAAAATAAAAAAGTAGGATTACACGCTAAGATAAAAGTTAGAATTGATGATGAAATAATTGAGACTTCTGTTGGAAGAGTTATTTTCAATCAGATTGTCCCGAGAGAGATGGGCTTCATAAATGAATTGTTGGTGAAAAAGACATTTGGTGGATTGATTGGAAAAATGTTTAGAAAACTTGGCAACGTCAGAACTGCTAAGTTTCTTGATGACCTAAAGGATATCGGTTTTAAATATGCTACTATTGGTGGAATTTCGATCAATGTTGATGATATGATTGTGCCCGAAATCAAATGGCAATTTGTTGAAAAATCAAATAAAGAAGTTAAAAAAGTTCTTAACCAATGGCAAGAAGGATATATCTCAGAAGGGGAGAGATACAATAAGATAATTGATATTTGGACTCATACTACTAACAATGTCGCTGATGCACTCATTGAAACATTGAAGAAATCTCAACAAGGTTTCAATCCGTTGTGGATGATGATTGACTCAGGTGCTCGAGGTTCAAAAGAACAGGTTCGTCAGCTTGCAGGTATGCGAGGATTGATGGCTAAACCACAAAAGAGTTTGGTTGGTCAAGCTGGTGAAATCATTGAAAGTCCAATTATTTCTAACTTTAAAGAAGGTCTTTCAGTTATTGAATATTTTATATCTACTCACGGTGCGAGAAAAGGTTTAGCAGATACTGCATTAAAAACTGCTGATGCTGGTTATCTAACGAGAAGGTTGGTTGATGTTGCTCAGGATGTAGTCGTAACGCAATATGATTGCGGTACGATTAGAGGTGTAGAGATGACTGCATTGAAAGATGGTGAAGAGATTCGTGAACCTCTTGCAGAAAGAATTTTAGGACGTGTTGCTCTTGAAGATATTTATGATCCATTGACAAACGAATTATTATGCGAAGCTGGAGAATTAATAACAGAAGAGATAGCTGAACGAATCAATGAAACGGCAATTGAATCTGTTAAGATACGTACAGTTTTGACGTGTGATAGCACAAGAGGTGTTTGCGCTAAATGTTATGGAAGAAATCTTACAACGGGTAAGTTAGTTGATGTAGGTGAAGCTGTCGGAATAATTGCTGCACAATCAATTGGTGAACCTGGTACTCAGTTAACACTGAGAACATTCCACATTGGTGGTGCTGCGAGCAGAATAGTTGAAACATCTCAAGTTACAACACGATTTGAAGGAAAAGTTCAGTTTGAAAACTTAAGATTTGTCGAAAAAGTAAATGAATTCGGTGAAAAGGTAAAAGTTAGTTTAACTAGAACAGGAACAATTAATATTATAGATGATGATGGTAGAGTGCTAAGAAAATATGAAGTTCCTTATGGAGCAGAGATAGTCATCAACGATGGACAGAAAGTACAAAAAGGCAGTATCTTATATAATCACGATCCTTATAATGCTGTAATTATTTCTGATAAAGCTGGAGTCGTTGAATTCTATGATATGGTTGAAAATATTACATTCCGACATGAGAGTGATGAACAAACCGGTCATATTCAACAAGTAGTGATTGAACCAAGAGATAAAGCTTTAGTGCCAAGAGTTGTTATTAAACAGAATGGTCAGGTAACCGGTGAAATTATAATTCCAGCAAAAGCTCACTTAATTGTAAGAGAAGGTCAGGAAATTGAAGCTGGTACAATCGTAGCTAAGATTCCGCGTGAGATTGGAAAGACAAGAGATATCACAGGGGGATTACCTCGAGTGACTGAACTTTTCGAAGCGCGAAGACCACATGATCCAGCTATCGTTGCAGAATTTGATGGCATTGTATCTTTTGGTAGCCAGAGAAAAGGTACTCGTGATATGATTATAACTTCTACCGATGGAATCACTCAAAAAACTTATTCAATCTCTGTGGGCAAACATGTCCTTGTCCAGAATGGTGATTTCGTAAAAGCAGGTGATAAGTTAACAGATGGTGATTTAGATCCACATGACATTTTGAGAATCAAAGGACCAAATGCAGTTCAAGAATTCTTAGTCAATGAGATTCAGGATGTTTATCGGTTGCAGGGTGTTAAAATTAACGATAAGCATATTGAAATTATCGTTAAACAAATGTTACAGAAAGTAAAAATTCTTGATCCAGGTGATACAAAGTTTCTTGAGAATGATTTGGTAGATAAATATATTCTTGAAGAAGAAAATAGTAAGATAATGCAATCAGTGGTTGTGCTAAATAGAGGTGATTCTAAATTAAAGAATGGTCAGGTTATCGAAAGAAATAAAGTCCGTGATATTAATATTGAATTACGTAAGAGAGGTAAGAAATTAATTGAATTCAGGGATGCACAACCAGCAACATCAGAACCAGTACTTCTTGGTATTACTGCAGCAGCTCTCTCAACTGAGAGCTTCTTATCAGCTGCATCGTTCCAGGAAACAACTAAAGTATTAACTGATGCTGCGACTGAAGCAAAGACTGATTATCTACTAGGACTTAAAGAAAATGTTGTGATAGGTCACAAGATTCCAGCTGGTACTGGCTTGAAGAAATTCAGAAATATTATTCTCACTACACCGGAATTTGTGATGGAAACTAAATCAACTTCAGAAATTTCGAAATCAAAGGTTAAATAAAACTTGAAAAAAATATTCTGAAATATTATATTGCAAGGCTAAATTTTTATAAAACGGAGAAACAGATTTGCCAACAATAAATCAGTTAGTTAGACATAATAGAGAAAAGGTAAAAAGCAAGAGCAAGTCTCCTGCTCTACAGGGTTGTCCTCAAAAAAGAGGCGTTTGTACTCGTGTCTATACTACAACTCCTAAAAAGCCAAATTCTGCATTGAGAAAAGTTGCACGCGTAAGACTTTCAAATGGAATAGAGGTAACAGCTTATATTCCAGGCGAGGGACACAACTTACAAGAGCATTCAATTGTTCTTGTTAGAGGTGGAAGAGTGAAAGATTTGCCAGGTGTACGATATCATATTATAAGAGGTACACTCGATGCAGCAGGAGTTGCCGATCGAAAGCAAGGAAGATCAAAATACGGAACTAAAAAAGCAAAAACAGCAAGTAGTAAGTAATTATGAGAAAGAGAAGAGCAGAAAAAAGAATATTGCCACCTGATCCAGTATATAACGAGGTACTGGTAACTAAATTAATTAATTATGTGATGAAGCGTGGCAAAAAGAATGTAGCCCGAAAACTAGTTTATGGTGCTTTTGATATAATTAAAGAAAAAACAAATAAGAATCCACTCGATGTATTCTTAAAGGCCGTTAATAATGTTAAGCCTATGATTGAAGTTAGGAGTAGAAGAATTGGTGGTGCTACATATCAGGTCCCTACTGAGGTACGACCCGAACGCCAGATTGCTCTTGCTTTAAGGTGGATCATAAATTTTGCAAGAGAAAGAAAAGATAAATCATTTGCTAATAAATTAGCTGCTGAACTAATTGCTGCTTCTAATAATGAAGGTGCAGCAATTAAGAAAAAAGATGATACCCATAGAATGGCTGAAGCTAATAAAGCCTTTGCACACTTTAAATGGTAAGATTGGAGAAATATATTATTTATGCCTAGAGGATTGCCAATAGAGAAATTGAGAAATATCGGAATAATGGCTCATATCGATGCCGGTAAAACAACTACAACCGAACGAATTTTGTTTTATACCGGAAAAGTTCATCGGATGGGCGAAGTTCATGATGGTTCTGCAACTATGGACTTTATGGAACAGGAAAGAGAGCGTGGTATAACAATTACAAGTGCTGCTACAACTTGTGAATGGAAAGGTCATAGAATTAATATAATCGATACACCTGGACATGTTGATTTTACTGTTGAAGTTGAAAGATCATTGAGAGTTTTAGATGGTGCTATTGCTCTGTTTTGTGCTGTAGGAGGAGTTGAGCCTCAATCTGAAACTGTATGGCGACAAGCTGATAAATTTGGTGTTCCAAGAATTGCTTTTGTAAATAAAATGGACCGAGTAGGTGCTGATTTCTTTAATGTAATACAAATGATGAAAGATAGATTGGGTGCAAACCCTGTTCCAGTCCAGGTGCCTATCGGTGAAGGTGATATGTTTACTGGTGTGATTGATTTAGTGAAGATGAAAGCTGTAATGTATACAGAAGATCCATTGGGTACTCGATTTGAAATTTTTGATATACCAAAAGATTTAGAGAAATATGCTAAAGAAAATAGAACAAAATTATTAGAATCTGTTTCAGATATTGATGATACTCTTTTAGAGAAATATTTAGATGGACAGCAAATTACCGAACAAGAAATAAAAGATGTTATCAGGAAAGCGACTATCAAAAATACTATAGTTCCTGTCCTTTGTGGTTCTGCATTCAAAAATAAAGGTATTCAGCTACTATTAGATGCGGTAATTGATTATTTACCCTCTCCGTTAGATTTAGGGGAAATTGTCGGACATCATCCTTACTTAGATGATGTGGTATCAAGAAAATTAACAGAAGATGAAAAATTTACTGCCCTTGCGTTCAAGATTATGAGTGATCCTTATGTTGGAAGATTGACCTTCTTTAGAGTTTATTCGGGTAAAGCCACTGCTGGTTCATATGTTTATAATTCGACAAAAGGAAAGAAGGAGAGAATAGGTCGTCTTCTACAAATGCACGCAAATCATCGAACTGATATTGATGAAGTTTATGCGGGGGATATTGCTGCAGCTGTTGGATTGAAATTTACAAAAACAGGTGATACTCTGTGTGATGAATCAGATCCTATAATTCTGGAGAAGATGGAATTCCCCGAACCGGTTATTCAAATAGCTATTGAACCAAAGACTAAAGCTGATCAGGACAAACTTTCAGAAGCCTTGAGTAGGTTAGCCGATGAAGATCCAACTTTCAGGGTCAGTGTGAATGAAGAAACAGGTCAGACATTAATTGCTGGTATGGGTGAATTACATCTCGAGATTATTGTTGATAGAATGAAGAGAGAGTTTAAAGTTGAAGCCAATGTAGGAAGACCTCAAGTTGCTTACCGCGAAACAATTACAAAGAAAGTTCAAGCTGAAGGTAAATTTGTTAGACAGACGGGTGGTCGTGGTAAATATGGACATGTGTGGATTGAAATTGAACCAAATGAAAAAGGTAAAGGTTTTGAGTTTATAAATAAGATAGTTGGAGGTGTTGTACCTAAAGAATATATTCCAGCAGTTGCTGCAGGTGTTGAAGAGGCAATGAAGAACGGGGTTTTAGCAGGTTATCCTGTTGTTGATGTAAAAGTTACATTATTTGATGGTTCATATCACGAAGTTGATTCTGATGAATTATCATTCAGAATTGCTGGATCAATTGCATTTAAAGAAGCTGCGAAAAAGGCGAATCCTGTTTTACTAGAACCTATTATGGAAGTTGAAGTTGTTACGCCTGAAGAGTATTTAGGTGATGTAATGGGAGATTTAAATTCTCGAAGAGGAAAAATAGAAGGTTTTAGTGCAAGAAAAGATGCACAAGTTATCAGAGCACTTGTTCCTCTTTCAGAGATGTTTGGTTATGCAACAATTTTAAGATCAATGACACAGGGAAGAGCTTTGTATACGATGCAGTTTGCTTTTTATCAGGAAGTACCAAAACAAATAGCTGATCAAATAATTGAAAAATCAATCGGTAAAGAAGGAATATTAATTTAAGTTTAATATTAATTAAAAGGAGATTAAAAAATGGCAAAGGAAAAATTTGATAGAAGTAAACCTCACGTGAATGTTGGAACAATTGGTCACGTGGATCATGGTAAAACTACTTTAACTGCAGCCATCACAATGGTTCTCGCTAAAAAGAATCTTGCTCAGGTGAGAACATTTGACTCTATTGATAATGCACCTGAAGAGAAAGCAAGAGGTATAACCATCGCAACTGCCCATGTTGAATACTCATCTGAAAAGAGACACTATGCTCATGTGGACTGTCCGGGACATGCTGATTATATTAAGAACATGATTACCGGTGCAGCACAAATGGATGGAGCTATACTTGTTGTTGCCGCAACTGATGGTCCAATGCCTCAAACAAGAGAACATATTCTTTTAGCACGTCAGGTAGGTGTGCCAGCAATTGTCGTCTTTATGAATAAAGTTGATGCAGTAGATGATCCAGAATTACTCGATCTTGTAGAAATGGAAATTAGAGATTTGTTAAATAAATATGAATTCCCCGGTGATGAAATTCCGGTTATTCGTGGTAGTGCGCTAAAAGCGATGGAAAAAGGATTACAACCAAATTCAACAGCGGATGAACCAGAATTCAAATGCATTTATGAATTGATTGAAGCTCTTGATAATTATATTCCTTTACCACAGCGTGATATCGATAAACCATTCTTGATGCCAGTGGAAGATGTCTTCAGTATTACTGGTCGTGGTACTGTTGCAACTGGTAGAGTTGAGAGAGGAAGAATTAAATTAAACGAAGAAGTTGAATTGATAGGTTTAGGTCAACATAAGAAAACAGTTGTCACTGGTATTGAAATGTTCAGAAAAGAATTAGATGAAGCAATTGCTGGTGATAATGCTGGATTGTTATTAAGAGGTATTGGTAAAGATGAAATTGAAAGAGGAATGGTTGTTGCAAAACCAGGCAGTATAACTCCTCACAAGAAATTCGAATGTGAAGTTTATGTTCTTTCAAAGGAAGAAGGTGGAAGACATACTCCATTTTTCTCTGGTTATAGACCACAATTTTATTTCAGAACAACTGATGTTACTGGTGTAGCTCAACTACCCGAAGGAGTGGAAATGGTTATGCCAGGTGATAATGTTAAGCTCACCGTTGAATTGATTTACGAAATCGCTATGGAAGAAGGATTAAGATTCGCTATTCGTGAAGGTGGTAGAACAGTCGGTGCTGGTGTTGTAACGAAAATTTTAGAATAGTGGATTAGATTAATCATATTTAGGAGATTTAAGAAGTGCAAAGTCAAAAGATACGAATTAAATTGAAATCATACGATCATAATTTGCTGGACAAATCAGCAGAGAAGATTATTAAGACGGTAAGAAGCACAGGTGCCCTTGTTTCGGGACCAATTCCTTTGCCAACTAAAAGAACTATTTATACTGTTCTTAGATCTCCTCATGTTGATAAGAAATCACGTGATCAATTTGAAATCAGATCTCATAAAAGATTAATCGATATAATTAATTCAAACAATAAAACCATCGATTCTCTTATGAAACTCGATATCCCTGCGGGAGTCGATATTGAGATTAAAGTTAACGCATAGCTGGAGATTATATAATGATAGGTTTATTAGGTAAAAAAACAGGAATGACAAGAATTTTTGATGAAAATGGTAATGTTATTCCAGTGACAATAGTCGAGGCTGGTCCTTGCTTTGTTACTCATATAAAAACAAAAGACAACGATGGTTATGATGCAGTACAATTAGGATTTGATGATAAAAAGATCAAAACGACTACAAAACCATTATTAGGACATTTTCAAAAAGCTGGTGTATCTCCAAAAAGATTTCTTGCAGAATTTCGTGATTTTGAATTAAAAGATGTAAAACTCGGACAGGCAATAACTGTTGATATCTTTAGTATAGGCGACAAGCTGACTATCCAGGGAATTTCAAAAGGAAAAGGATTTCAAGGCGTTGTTAAAAGACATGGCTTTGGTGGTGGTCCTGTAACGCATGGTCAGAGTGATAGATTGAGAGCACCTGGATCGATTGGAGCTAGTTCATTCCCAAGCCGTGTATTTAAGGGTCAAAGAATGGCTGGACGAATGGGTGGTGCAAAAGTCTCTGTAAGAAATCTAAAGGTAGTTAAAATCGACAAAGACCAGAATTTAATCTATATTAAAGGCGCGATTCCTGGTCATATTAACGGATATGTGAAATTGATTAAGAAATAAAAATGAAAGTAGATGTATATAAAATAGATGGTTCATTAACCGGAAGAAAGATAGAATTAAATCCAGATGTTTTTGCTGTGAAACCAAATGATCACGCAATTTATCTGGCAGTCAAAGCCTTTCTTGCAAATCAAAGACAGGGAACAGCAAAAACAAAAGAAAGAAGTGAAGTTCGTGGTGGTGGACGTAAACCATGGAGACAAAAGGGTCGTGGAACTGCCCGTGCAGGTTCAATAAGATCACCGCTCTGGGTTGGTGGTGGTACGGTTTTTGGTCCAAAACCGCGCGATTACGAGATGAAGTTACCAAAAAGAGTAAAGTTGGTTGCAAAACTTTCTGCACTAACATATAAGGCTCAAAATAATCAGATTATGGTGGTAGAAGATTTTAATCTTGAGCAACCAAAAACGAAGGAAATGTTTAATATATTAAAAGCTCTTAAACTTGATGATAAGAAAACCTTGTTTTTGACGAATGGGTATAACCAGACTCTATATTTATCATGTAGAAATATTCCTTTATTAAATATCCTTGAAGCTGAAAAAGCTTCAACATATGATATACTAAACAATAAGATTCTCTTATTACAAGAGAGTGCTTTGGATTTAATTAATAAGAAGTTAAGCCATGAGTAAAAAAATACATGAAATTTTGATTAAGCCGTTGTTAACAGAAAAAATTACTGCTTTGCAGGAAAATGATATTAATGTTTACGGTTTTGTTGTTGCAAAGGATGCTAATAAGCATGATATCGCAAGAGCTGTAGAACAGAAATTCAATGTTAAGGTAACGAATGTAAGGACAGTGATACGCAAAGGAAAGACGAAAACTCAATTTACAAGATCCGGTCGATTTACTGGCAGAACATCAACAATAAAAAAAGCGTATGTCACTCTGGAGAAAGGACAAAAGATTGATTTCTTTGAAAATGTATAAAGGATAGAATGGAATGGGACTAAAAAAACTTAAACCGGTAACACCATCACAGAGATTTGCTATACTACCAGATTTCTCTGAAATCACTAGAATAGAACCAGAGAAGAGTTTATTAGAACCACTAAAAAAATCTGGTGGTCGAAACAACTATGGTCGCTTAACAGCCCGACACCGAGGTGGTGGACACAAGAGAATGTACAGAATTATCGATTTTAGAAGAGATAAAAGAGATATTCCTGGAAAAGTATTCTCGATTGAATATGATCCAAATCGTTCTGCAAGAATTGCACTAATACATTATGCTGATGGTGAGAAAAGATATATTCTTGCTCCTAATGGGTTGAAAGTAGGTGAAACCATAATGGCCGGTGAAAATGTTGAAATCAAGCCAGGAAATGCAATGCCACTCGGTATTGTACCCTTAGGAAGCTTTGTACATAATGTTGAATTAAAACCGGGGAAGGGTGGACAACTGGCAAGGAGTGCCGGAACATCTGCTCAAGTTGTGGCTCGTGAAGGAAATTATGTTCATTTGAAATTACCATCCGGTGAAGTTCGATTAGTAAATGTTAATTGCTATTGTACATATGGTGTTGTTGGAAATGCAGAACATGAAAATATCAGTATTGGGAAAGCAGGAAGAAATAGATGGTTGGGTTGGAGATCCTATGTTCGTGGTGTGGCAATGAACCCAATTGATCACCCAAATGGTGGTGGCGAAGGTAAGAGTAAATCAGGTGGAGGTTGGCAACATCCAACATCACCATGGGGACAGTATGCCAAGGGTTTGAAAACAAGAAAGAAGAATAAATTATCTGATAAATATATCGTAAAAAGAAGAAAGTAGTGTGAGATAAGATTATGCCAAGATCAGTCAAAAAAGGTCCTTATATAAATGAAAAACTTCTTAAGAAGATTAGAGCTTTAAATGAAGCTAATCAAAAAAGGATGATTAAAACCTGGTCACGTTCATCAACGATTTCTCCTGAGTTCGTTGGACACACTATAGCAATTCATAATGGAAAACAGTTTATACCTGTTTTAATAACTGAGTATATGGTTGGTCATAAACTTGGTGAATTTGCACCAACACGAATATTTAGAGGTCATCCAGGTACGAAAGCAGAGAAAGCAAGTAGAGCAAAATAAGTTTGAGAAGATAGAAAATGGAAGCAAGAGCAAGATTCAGATTTATACCTACATCACCACGAAAGATGAGAACCGTTATAGATTTAATTCGTGGTAAATCAGTCGAAGAGGCATTGACTATATTACATTTTTCAAAGAAGCATGCTGCCCGAGATGCTGAAAAAGTTTTAAGATCAGCCGTTGCAAATCTAATGAATAAAGTTGAGGATGGACGAGTTGAAGTTAGTGAATTGTATGTGAAAGAGGCATATGTTGATGGTGGTCCAATGCTGAAAAGAGTGTTACCAGCTCCTCAAGGTAGAGCTTATAGAATTAGAAAACGATCAAATCATGTTACAATTGTAGTTGCTAAAAAAGAAACAAATTCATAGGAGTATCTTTGGGACAGAAATCTAATCCAATCGGTTTAAGAATAGGTATCACGCGAGGTTGGGACTCCAACTGGTACGAAGAAAAATCATTTGGACCAAAACTAGTAGAAGATGTTAAAATTAGAAATTATATAAAAAGCAGGCTTGAAAATGCTGGTGTCTCAAAAATAATAATTGAACGAACAGCTAAAGATCTTACAATTACAATTCACACTTCAAGACCTGGTGTAGTTATTGGAAGAAGCGGTAAGGATATTGCTCAACTTGAAGCTGAATTAAAAAAATTATTCGACAAAGAAGTTAAAGTACAAATTCACGAAATTAAACGTCCAGAATTGGATGCTGAATTAGTCGCTAAAAATATAGCTCGTCAGATTGAGAATCGTATTTCACATCGAAGAGCTATGAAAACTGCTATCACTGCTGCTATGAGGATGGGTGCAGAAGGTATAAGAATTAAATGTAGCGGTAGATTGGCAGGAGCTGAAATGGCTCGTTCTGAACAATATAAAGAAGGAAGAATACCTCTACATACTTTTCGAGCTGATATTGATTATGCTACTGCTACAGCTCAAACAATTTATGGTACAACAGGAGTAAAAGTCTGGATTTGTAGAGGTGAAATATTTGGTAAACCCGGTGAAAAAATTGGAGCTTAATTAAAATGTTGATGCCTAAAAGAGTTAAATATAGAAAAGCGCAACGCGGTAGAATGAAAGGTAAAGCTACACGTGGTAATACTGTGGTTTTTGGTGATTTCGGATTGAAAGCATTAGAGCCACACTGGATTACAGCAAGACAAATCGAGGCATGCAGAGTTGCGTTATCAAGGAAGATGAAAAGAGATGGTAAAATCTGGATTAGAATTTTCCCAGATAAACCAGTAACGAAAAAGCCACTCGAAACAAGAATGGGTAAAGGAAAAGGTGCTCCAGAGTTTTGGGTTGCAGTGGTTAAACCAGGTAGAGTAATGTTTGAAGTCGGTGGAGTAGATCCACAAATTGCTCATGAGGCATTAAAACTGGCAGCTCATAAACTTCCAATTAAAACAAAAATTGTAACAAGAATTGATTATAAAGCCGAATAGGTGATACTATGAAGATGTATGAAATTCGACAAATGACAAATGAAGAATTAAAAAAGAGAATCGAAGAAGAAGAGAACAATCTTGTTGATTTAAGGTTTGCTCTTGCTACAAAACAATTAACAAACACAGCTAAAATTAAACTAACAAGAAAAGATATAGCAAGGATGAAAACAGTTTTGAGAGAAAGAGAACTCGGTATTGAAAGAAAATCCGATTCTGGAAAAAAGGAGGAGAAATAAGACATGGAAAATAGAGGAAAGAGAAAAACCAGAATCGGCAAAGTAGTTAGCAATAAAATGGATAAAAGTATTGTTGTTGCTATCGAAAGAAGAGTTGCGCATCCAATTTATAAAAAATATTATAAGAAGACCACAAAACTGATGGCTCATGATCCTAATAATGAATGTCAGGTTGGTGATATTGTCGAAATCATGGAAACAAGACCATTGAGTAAAAGAAAAAGATGGCGTTTAGTAAAAATTTTAGAGAGAGTAAAATAATATAACGAGAGGATAAAAGATGATTCAGGAAGAAACCAATTTAGTTGTTGCAGATAATTCAGGTGCTAAAAAGGTAAGATGTATAAGAGTTTTAGGTGGAAGTAATAGACGATATGCAAGCGTGGGTGATATAATCGTTGTCTCTGTTAAATCTGCTATTCCTGGTGGAGCTGTGAAGAAAGGTGAGGTTTCAAGAGCAGTTGTTGTTAGGACAAAGAAGGAAGTGAGAAGGAAGGATGGAACATATATAAGATTCGATGAGAATGCAGCAGTACTTCTCGACAATAAAAACGAACCACGAGGAACGCGTATTTTTGGACCTGTTGCTCGTGAATTAAGAGAAAAACAGTTTATGAAAATTGTATCACTTGCACCAGAAGTTTTATAAGAGGTTTTTACATGAGATTAAAAATTAAAAAAGATGATACTGTTATAGTTATAGCGGGAAACGAAAAAGGAAAAACTGGAAAAGTTCTTAAAGTATTTCCTAAAAAACAGCGAATAATAGTCGAAGGTGTAAATATCATTAAACGACACACAAGACCATCTCAGCGAAATCCACAAGGTGGTATCATTAAAAAAGAAGCACCTATTCATATATCAAATGTTATGTTGATCGACCCAAAAACTAATGAACGAACTCGAGTGGGTGCTAAAATTATTTTTGACGAAACGACTAATAAGAAAAAAATTGTTCGAGTAAGTAAAAAATCTGGAGAAATGATTTAGGTCTAAAGATGGCAGACAAAAAGCAGAAAAAACAGACTCAGCAACAAGTTCAAACTAAAAAATCTAAGAAAGAACAGAAGGAATTAACTCAAACTCAGGTTCAAGTTTCAACTGAACCGGAAGAAAAGATTACACCTCGTCTTTATGAAATGTATAAAAGCGAGATAATTCCACATTTAATGAAGCAATTCAATTATAAAAACATAATGCAGGTTCCCAAACTGCATAAAATAACTCTCAATATTGGCGTTGGAAGAGCAACTCAGGATCCAAAACTGCTTGAGGATGCAATAAACGACTTAACGCTAATCGCTGGACAGAAACCATCTATAAGAAAAGCTAAAAAAGCAATTTCAAACTTTAAATTGCGTCAGGGTATGGCAATTGGTTGCATGGTGACATTAAGAGGGGCGAGAATGTATGAGTTTTTAGATAGATTAATCAATATTGCGCTGCCGAGAGTTCGAGACTTCAGAGGTGTATCCGATAAATCATTCGATGGACGCGGTAATTATTCTCTTGGCATTAAAGAACACATAATCTTTCCTGAAATCAACGTTGATAAGGTTAATAGAGTTTATGGAATGGATATAACTATAGTGACGACTGCTAAAACTGATACAGAAGCATATGAATTATTAAAATCATTTGGATTCCCGTTTAGAAAGAAAGAAGTAAGTTAAGAAGGAGTTAAAATTGGCACGATTAGCACTAATAGTAAAGCAGAAAAAAGAGCCCAAATTTAAAGTCAGAAAATATAACAGATGCAGCTTGTGTGGGAGACCCAGAGGGTATCTTAGAAAGTTTGGTATTTGTAGAATTTGCTTCAGAAACATGGCAAGCAGTGGTCAAATCCCTGGTGTAAAGAAAGCAAGTTGGTAAAAGAGGAGATTGAATTAATGTCAATGACAGATCCTATTGCAGATTTTTTAACTAGAATTCGAAATGCTATCAGAGCTCGACATCATGTAGTTGATGTACCGGCTTCAAAAATGAAGATTGATTTAGCAAGAATTTTATTAAATCAAAGATATATCGATTCTTATGAAGTTGTTGAGGATGGAAAGCAGGGTATACTAAGAATTAGATTGAAATATATCCAGGGACGAAATGCTATTTCAGGGTTAAAAAGAATCAGTAAACCCGGATTAAGAATCTATAAAGATGCAAAATCAATTGATCGAGTATTCAATGGTTTAGGAATTGCGATTATTTCTACTTCAAAAGGATTATTGACCGATAAAGAAGCACGAGCACAGAATATTGGTGGTGAAGTAATTTGTCATATCTGGTAATTGAAAGAGGAGAATAAAAAGTGTCAAGAATTGGTAGGAAACCAGTAGAAATTAAAAAAGGTGTTACTGTAGAAGTAAAAGAAGGGATTATTAAAGTTAAAGGTCCTAAGGGTGAATTAACCCAAACTTATGATCCCAGAATTGAAGTTAAAGTTGATGGAAATCAAGTAATTCTTACAAGAACCTCAAATGATAAAAGAACTCGTGCATTGCACGGTCTTTATAGAGCCCTGATTCAGAACATGGTTAATGGAGTATCAGAAGGATATACAAAGAAACTAGAAATTGTTGGTGTTGGTTATAGAGCTGAGTGGAAAGGAAGAGGATTGCAACTGGCTTTAGGATATTCACATCCTATTTTCTTCATTCCACCAAAAGAAATAAAAATTGAAGTACCTGCACCAACAAATATTGTAATTAGTGGAATTGATAAACAACTTGTTGGACAGATAGCTGCTAAAATAAGATCATTCAGACCACCTGAACCTTACAAGGGGAAAGGTATTAGATATGAAGGTGAACAAATAATTCGTAAAGCTGGTAAAACTGCAGGTAAATAATTATGATTAAACCAAAAGCAAAATCACGATTAAGAGTTAAAAAACATCTGAAGAAAGTTTTAGTTAAAGGTACACCCGAAAAACCAAGACTAAGTGTGTACAGAAGTTTGAATAATATTTATGTACAATTTATAGATGATTTATCGAATAAAACTCTCTTTTCGGTCTCTAATCTTTCTAAAGAGGTAAAAGAAAAAATAGAGGGTCATCTTACAAAAACGGAAGTTAGCCGAATTGTAGGTAAAGTTGCTGCAGAAATTGCACTCAGTAGAGGAATAACTACTGGTGTTTTTGATAGAAATGGTTTTAGATATCATGGTCGCGTAAAAGCGTTAGCAGATGGATTAAGAGAAGGTGGATTTAAAATTTAACGGTAATAATTTTTGCCGGGTCGTCTAAGGGTAGGACAGCGGCCTTTGGAGCCGTATGTAGAGGTTCGAATCCTCTCCCGGCAGCAAAAAATAATGGAGATAAAAATTTGAAAGCAGTTAAACCGCAAAATTTAGAAGATTTAAAAGAAAAGGTTGTTCAAATTAATCGTGTCGCAAAAGTTGTTAAAGGTGGACGACGATTTAGTTTTAATGCTATTGTTGTTGTTGGTGATCATAAAGGACATGTGGGTGTTGGACTTGGAAAAGCTAATGAAGTAACAGATGCGATTAGTAAAGGTCTTGAAGATGCTAAGAAGAATATTGTAAAGGTACCAGTGATTAAAGGAACAATTCCACACGAAATAGTTGGCAAGTATGGTGCTGCTAAAGTTTTATTGAAGCCAGCTTCTCCTGGAACAGGATTAATTGCTGGTGGTGGCGTTCGCGCTGTTCTTGAAGCAGCTGGAATAACTGATGTACTAACTAAATCTCTTGGTTCTTCAAATCCTCATAATACTGTAAAAGCAACTTTGAAGGCTCTCACAAGCTTATTAGACGCAAACACTGTTGCAATGAAACGTGGTATAACAAGAAACGAATTATTTGGACAATCATGAAGAAATTAAAAATTACTCAAATCAGATCTATTATTGATAGACCTGAAGATCAGAAGAGAACAATAAAAGCTTTGGGTCTCGGTAGACCTAATTATGTAAAAATACATAATGACACTCCTCAAATTCGAGGAATGATTCGTAAAGTGAGTCATTTAGTAAAAGTCGAAGAAATAAGTGAAGAGTAAAAATGGATATATTAAGTAACTTAAAACCAGCAAAAGGTTCAATTAGACGAGAGAAAAGAGTTGGACGAGGACCAGGATCAGGTCACGGTGGAACTGCTTGTCGAGGAATGAATGGTCAGAAATCCCGTTCTGGTGATAAATATCGTCCATGGTTCGAAGGTGGGCAGATGCCTCTCCAGAGAAGAATACCTAAGCGAGGATTTAAAAGTCCTTTCAAGGTGGAATATCAACCAATTAATCTTGATAAATTAGTTGAATTCGTAAAGAGACATAATCTTACAGAGCAGGTCATCACACCAGAGCTTTTGTACCAAAAAAAGGTTGTAGGGTACAAAAATAAACCAATCAAGATTCTTGGTGATGGAGATGTTGATGTCAAATTAAACATCTCCATTCATGCAGTGAGTCAATCAGCTCGTCAAAAAATTGAATCAGCAGGTGGACAAATAAATATTGTGAAATTCTAATGGCGTCATTTACCGAAAGCTTCAGAAATATTTTCAAAATACAAGAATTAAGAGAAAGAGTACTCTTTACTCTTGGTCTTCTGATAATTGTTAGAATCGGAGCTCATATCACTCTACCCGGTGTAGATGCGCATGTTCTTGCAGAAGCAACCAGAAATGCTACTCAAGATAACCTGTTTGGTCTTTACGATCTTTTTGTAGGTGGTGCATTTTCAAATGCTGCGATTTTTGCATTAGGTATAATGCCGTATATAAGTTCTTCTATTATTATCCAGTTGTTGGGTGCTGTTGTTCCATATTTTCAGAAATTACAAAAAGAAGGGGAAGAGGGAAGAAAGAAGATTAATCAGATAACAAGGTATGGGACAGTTCTCGTTGCTGGTGTACAGGCCTGGGGTGTAAGTGTTAGATTAACTCATATGAATGCTGGAGGTGTACCAATTGTACCTCAGGAAGTTCAGGGATTTCTTTTCACTTTCTCGACTATTATTATATTAACAGCAGGTACAATCTTTCTGATGTGGTTAGGTGAACAAATCACAGAAAGAGGAATTGGAAATGGAATTTCACTAATAATTTTTATAGGTATCATTGATAGACTTCCCTATGCATTTCTTGATGAGTATAGATTATTAGCTGCTGGACAAACTAATCTTATAGTTGAATTAATCTTTTTAACATTAATGGTATTCATTATAGCAGCTGTTGTATTGATGACGCGTGGTGAAAGAAGAATTCCAGTACAATATGCAAAGCGTGTGGTGGGTAGAAAAGTTTTAGGTGGAGTAACTCAATTTATTCCATTAAGAGTAAACACTGCTGGAGTGATGCCGATTATTTTTGCTCAATCTATTATGTTTATCCCAAACACTATTCTCACATTTTTCCCTGAAAGTGAGATAATGGCTTCGGTTGCCAGTCATTTCAGATATGATTCTTTCGTTTACTCATTCTTCTATGCCTTATTAATTATTTTCTTTACATATTTTTATACAGCTATTGCGTTTAATCCAAAAGATGTAGCTGAAACAATGAAAAAGCAAGGTGGATTTATTCCAGGTATCAGACCGGGAAATCAAACCGCAGAATATATTGATAATATCTTAACAAGAATAACTTTACCTGGATCAATTTTCTTAGCTATTATCGCAATATTACCAGCATTTATCTCAAGATTTGGTGTTTCTCAAAGTTTTGCACAATTTTTTGGTGGGACAAGTTTGTTAATTGTTGTTGGTGTTGCGCTTGATACCCTTGCTCAGATTGAAACGCATTTAAAGATGCGCCATTATGATGGATTCTTAAAATCTGGAAGAATAAAAGGTCGTAGATAATTTTGGATGATATTTATAAAAAATGCACAAGAAATTGATGGAATCAGAAAAAGTAGTCAGGTTGTTGCGGAGGTTTTAAAGTTGCTCGGTGAGATGATTAAACCAGGAATTACAACGAAGATGTTAGATCAAGCAGCGGAGGAATTCATTAGATCAAAGGGTGGTATCCCTGCGTTTAAAGGATATTCACAAGCAGGAAGTTTTAATTTTCCAGCTTCTATTTGTGCATCTGTTGATAATGCAGTAGTTCATGGTATTCCGAATGATGAACCTCTACGGGAGGGTCAAATAATTTCGATAGATGTCGGCGTACAATTGAACGGATTTTTTGCGGATGCTGCTAAAACATTCCCCGTTGGTAAAGTTTCTGAGCTGAAAAAGAAATTATTAAAAGTTACAGAAGAAGCACTTTATAAAGGCATTAATCAGGCTATTGATGGAAATAGAGTTGTTGATATCTCGAGAGCAATACAGAAACATGTAGAAGGTAATGGTTTCAGCATTGTCCGAGAATTGACTGGACATGGAGTTGGGAAATATTTACATGAAGATCCATCAATCCCGAATTATGTAACTAATGGACCCAGTCCAAAGTTAAGAGAAGGAATGACTATAGCAATTGAACCGATGGTGAATGCAGGAACTTACCGTGTAAGAACATTAAGTGATGGATGGACGATAGTTACTGAAGATAATCAACCTTCAGCACACTTCGAACACACTATTTTGGTTAAGAAAAACGAACCAGAAATTTTGAGTACCTAATGGCGAAGAAAGATGTCATTGTAATGGATGGAGTAATAACTGAGACTTTACCTAATGCGATGTTTAGAGTTAAACTCGATAATGGACATGAAATACTTGCCCATGTTTCTGGTAAAATGAGAATGCACTTTATTAGAATTCTTGTGGGTGATAAAGTTCAGGTAGAAATATCACCTTACGACTTAACTAAAGGAAGAATAATTTATAGATATAAGTAAACTGGAGTTTATATGAAAGTGAGAGCTTCTATAAAAAAGAGATGTGAACATTGTAAAGTAATCAAAAGAAAAGGACAGGTGCGTATTATTTGTAAAAATCCAAAACATAAGCAAAGACAAGGATAAAAAAGGAGTTTAAAAATTGGCACGTATAGCAGGAATCGATTTACCTAAAAATAAGAAAGTAGCTTACGCATTACCTTTGATTTATGGTATTGGTAGATCCAATACATGGGAAATTCTTCAAAAAGCTAATGTTGATCCAGATAAAAAAGTTGGCGACTTAACACCTGATGAAGTTGCGGCAATACGAGCGGTGATTACCTCAGATTATAAAGTTGAAGGTGCTTTAAGGACTGAAGTTCAGATGAATATCAAGAGATTAATGGATATTGGTACCTATCGTGGTTTACGACATAGAAAAGGACTTCCTGTGCGTGGTCAGAGAACCAGAACTAATGCTCGTACAAGAAAAGGTAAGAGAAAAACAGTTGCTGGTAAGAAAAAAGCAGTAGCTAAGAAATAATTTTAGGAGATAAGAAGTTGGCAAAGACACAGAAAAAATCAAAAAAGAAAATTCACATAGATCCTAAAGGTGTTGCGCATATTCAAGCAACTTTTAATAATGTAATAGTAACAATCACAGATATCTATGGTAATACAATAGCCTGGTCATCTGCGGGTAGAAATGGATTTAGAGGTTCAAGAAAAAATACACCATTTGCAGCTCAGGTTACAGCAGAAGCTGCTGCTAAAGAAGCATACGATGCAGGTATTAGAAAAGTTGATGTGTTGATTAAAGGACCTGGAGCGGGAAGAGAAGCTGCAATACGTGCACTTGCCAATGTTGGTTTACAGATTGAATCAATTAAAGATATTACACCTATTCCTCACAATGGGTGTAGACCACCAAAAAGAAGAAGAGTTTAATTATTGGAGATATAGTAAATGGCAGTTTATCACGACGCTGTTTGTAAATTATGTAGAAGAGAAAGACAAAAATTGTTCTTAAAAGGGACAAAATGTTATACAGAAAAATGTCCTCTTGAAAAAAAGAATTATCCACCAGGACAGCACGGAACTTCTCGTAGAACAAAAATCAGTGATTACGGAATTCAGCTACGAGAAAAGCAAAAAGTTAAAAGAATTTATGGTTTACTCGAAAGACAGTTCCGTAATTATTTTGAGAAAGCACTTAAACAAAAAGGTCGTACAGGTGAAAATTTAATAAAAATTCTCGAAAGACGATTGGATAATGTTGTTTTCCGATTAGGTTTTGCTCCTTCCCGTAAAGCAGCAAGACAATTGGTTCGACATCGTCATGTTTTAGTGGATGGAAAGATAGTGGATATTCCATCTTATCTATTAAAACCAGGACAGGTCATTTCAATTAAGGAGAAAAGTAAGACTCTTGATATCATCCATAACTCCTTAAAACGAGTTAAGGAAGGTACCTATCCATGGTTACAGATTGATAAAGCGTCTTTATCGGGTACCTTTTTGAATATTCCTGAACGTGCTGAGATTCCACTTAATGCCAATGAACAGTTAATAGTTGAATTATATTCTAAATAATCAATAACCTTAGGAAAGGTTCAAAGATGAGTTTATCATTATTGCAATTACCTGAAAGAATTTCTCTAGATAAAACAACCTACACTCAAAGCTATGGTAAGTTTGTAATTCAGCCATTTGAGAGAGGCTATGGAATTACAGTTGGTAATGCCTTGCGACGGGTACTGATTTCATCTATCCCGGGCTATGCCTTTAAAGCTATAAAAATTGATAACATATTGCATGAATATAGTACGATCGAAGGTGTTACAGAAGATGTCACTGAAATTATTCTGAACTTGAAACAAGTTAGAATGAAAGTATTGAATGATCGATTAAACAAAATTACATTGAAATTTAAAGGCCCAGGAGAAATAAAAGCTGGGGATATTCAAAAACAAACACCAGATATTCTAATTCTTAATCCTGATGTTCATATTGCTACTCTTGGTAAAAATGCAAATTTCAGTATGGAATTGTGGGTTGCCCATGGTGTTGGCTATGTACCGGCTGAAGAAAACAAAAGTCCAGAATTTACTGTTGGCGTTATCCCAATTGATAGCATTTTTACGCCGATCAAAAATGTAAACTATACTGTCGAAACAATTCGTTATAATAATAGGGATAATCTTGAAAGATTAACTTTAGAAATAACAACGGATGGTTCTATAACACCTGAAGAAAGTTTAAATCTTGCAGCTCAAATTCTAAAACAACACTTTGAATTCTTTACGAGTTATCGCTTCGAAGCTCCAGCTGAAGTTGAAAAGGTCCGTGACCCTGAGAAAGAAAGAATCAAAAAACTTCTCAAAAAATCTATTGAAGAACTCGAACTCTCGGTTAGAGCAACTAATTCCTTGAGAGGAGCTAATATTCAGACACTCGCCGATTTAGTAAAGAGAGAAGAAAGCGAATTGCTCAGATTTAGAAATTTTGGAAGAAAATCTCTTGACGAAATTCGAGAGAAGATTCAGGAATTAGGACTTCAATTTGGAATGGATGTCGATAAATACCTCGAAAATGAAAAATAATAAGTAGGATTGAGAAAATGAGACATGCAGTTAAAGGTAGAAAATTAAAGAGGACATCAAGTCATAAAAAAGCTTTATTGACTAACCTTGCTACGGCTTTATTCAGGCATAAGAAGATTAAGACAACTGTGGCAAAAGCAAAAGAGGCAAGAACTTTTGTAGAAAAATTAATTACTAAAGCTCGTCGAGGAGATATTCCTGCGAGAAGGTATGTAGCGAGGTTTATTAAAGATAGGGATGTCCTAAAGGAATTATTCAATGAGATTGTATTAAAAGTTGGTGATAGACCAGGTGGATATACCAGAGTCGTTAAGTTAGGTTCTCGAAAGGGTGATGGAGCAGATTTAGCAATTTTGGAACTTGTGGATTACAACGAAGGTGTTGCAAAAGTTACCAAAAAGGAAGAGACTGAATCAAAGGTCGTAGAAGATAAGAAAGAGTCGGTTCAGACAAAATCTGAGACCAAAGATGAATTAGCACAAACTTCTATTAGTGATCAAGTTAATGAGAAGAATGAGTCTGATGAATTGAATTCAAAAAGTGCACAAGAGCAAATCAGCTCAGATACTAACGAAAAGTCAAATTAATTGAATTGAATGTTAAATTGGAGGAGTAGTTGGTTCATCTAACTACTCCTTTTTTATTTTTTGAAAGCATGATAAGTTATCAACCAAGAATGATTAAAATTAAATTGAACAATAAGAATTTTGAGGGTGAATAAGTTTCTAAAATTATTGAAATGAAAATAAACTTTGAGAATTGTAGACTTGAAAGGACTGTTTTTAATATTGATCAACTAAAGACACAACAATTACTTGAATTTGTTTTCATGGGGCGCTCAAATGTTGGGAAATCGTCACTAATAAATTCTTTACTCGGAAAGAAAAATCTTGCGAGGGTTAGTCAAACTCCAGGAAAAACTCGTTCAATTAATTTTTATGTGGTTGATGAAAAATTTTATTTAGTAGATCTACCAGGTTTTGGTTTTGCAGCTACAAATAAATCAGATACTTTTCGATTCAGTAATTTGATTCAACAATATTTCAAATTAAGTAATAAGATTGCTTTAGTATTTCATTTGATGGATTCGAGAGTTCCATTTACTAATTTAGATACACTAGCTAATGAATATGTTGTCAAATTAAATCTTCCATATTGTATTTTATTTACAAAAGTTGATAAATTGAATCAATCGGAACGTGCAAAATTGAAGAAGACCGCAACTGATGTTTTACAAGGTTTCGACTTTCTTTTCTATTCTTCTAAGACAGGTGAAGGTAAAAAAGAGTTAAGAAATTACATTATTAAAAAAATAATTGATACAAGAGTGTAAATAGTGAAACCAAGATATGTAAAACGAATAGTGTTCTTCTTAATCTTACTTATATTACTAATGGGGATTTTTTTAAGCAATTCAATTTACCTTAAAGTACTCTTTCTAATTTTTACTATAGTATTTGTTGGATTGTTAATATTTCTAAGAAATGGTTCATCATCCCAAACTAAAATAGATCAATATGAGAATATAGATAATAAATCAAGCGAAGAGGATTCAAAAGTTGTTATTTCCGATTCAGAGAAAAAAATTATTACCGATGTTGACTTGCAAGAGGAAATTCAGGTAAAGATAACACCTATAACACATAAAAATATTAAGGAAGAATATCTCAAGATTATTAATGAACCATTTCCTAACAAGGCTAATCCAAAAGATGAGTTTAGTTTCATAGTTGATAAAATCCTTGATGCAATCAAGACAATATATTTTTCTCATTCAGCAATTCTTTTTCTTTACAAGAGAGAGAAACAGCAAATTCTTTTCCATAATTATGTCTCTGATGAAAATAACTTACAAAGAATAAGATTTAATCTCGGTTCTGATATTATTAGTAAGGTGATAATCAGTGGTAATCCAAATTATACCTCTAATATTAACTCGAATATCGAAATGGATTTGATTAAATATTATCCAATTCCCGTTGGAATAAAATCTATAGCAGCAGTTCCGGTTTATTATAATAATAAAATTTTTGGTGTACTCGCAATTGATAGTAAAAGCGATGATGCTTTTGGGCCAGAAACAATCTACACTTTAGGAAAATTTGTTCGAATCATAACATTTCTAATAAATCTTTATGAAGATAAATTTAATAAAGATTTGATCGATCGAAGACTTGAAGCAATACTCGATTTAGTTGATCAAACAAATTCATTAGTAGATGAAATGCAATTGATCCAAAAATATGTAGTCGCGATTGACAAATCTATCGAATGGGATGTATTGGCGATTGTTCTATATGATCCCGTAGCTCAAAATTATATTTTAAAAAAGTTGTTTAACAGAACTTCCCTTGACTATATGGGCGAGGGTTTGCCAGTAGATATCCATCACGATACTCTTATTGGAATGGCAATTCGAAAATGTCAAAATATTAAAATCGATAATCTCGTCAGTAGAAAATATCCCTTATACAACAGAAATAGTTATTCGAGTATTAATGGTTCTTTAATCATAGTTCCGATGAGCCATGGTAATAATATTTATGGTGCAATTGTACTCGAGAGTTTAAAAAAGAAAAATTACTCAGATGATGATGTTAGAGTTTTAGAAAAAATCATGAACTTGTTTGCCTACCAGCTGAATAATATTCGAATTAAAAAAATGTTTGAAGCTAACCTTAACATTGATCTTGAAACAAAGTTGTTAACTCGTCGGGAATTTGAAAAGCGAATAAAAGATGATTTAGAAAAATTCAATTCACTCGATATCAATGTTGGATTGGCATTAATAAACATTGAAAGAATAGATAAGTTAATTGATCAGTATGGTAATAAAGTAATATCCTATATAGCTAAGGAAGTCGCAAAAATTCTCATTGATGAATCTGATAACAAAATGTTGATTGGCAGACTTGAACCAGTGAAATTCGGTGTCTTCTTTTTCAACTGGGAAGGACCAAAAATCAATGTCTGGAGTCAAAAAATTATACATCGCATAATGGGTAAAGCTATTGATACAGATAGTGGAACTATAAGTGTAATTGCAAATGTTGGATATACTGCAGACAATAAGATCAAGAATGCAGATATTCTTTTCCAGAATGCAGAAACTGCGCTAAGCAGAGCAATGCTTGAAGGTGGTGGTAAGATACGAACAATAATTTAATAGGGAAAAAATGGGAAAAGCGATTGTAATTGTTCTTGATGGAGTCGGAATTGGGAATGCTCCTGATGCAAAACAATATAATGATGAAGGGGCAAATACACTTGGAAATATTGCCCTTAAGTTAGGAGGGATTGAGTTAACTAATCTGGAAAAGTTAGGTTTGGGAAGATTAGTCAATCTGAACTCTAATAATTGTGAAATAATCGGTTGTTATGGGAGAATGAGAGAAGTATCAAAAGGGAAAGATAGTACAACGGGACATTGGGAATTGGGAGGTCTCATTTCAGAAAAATCTTTTCCAGTTTATCCAAATGGTTTTCCAGAAGAGATAATTCAAAAGTTTATCGAGGTGAATAACCTTAAAGGTATTCTAGGGAATAAAGCTGCATCTGGTACTGAGATAATCAAGGAATTAGGCGAAGAGCATATTAAAACAGGTTATCCGATTGTTTACACCAGTGCTGATTCTGTTTTTCAAATAGCAGCACATGAAGAAATAATTCCTGTTGATGAACTGTACAAAATTTGTAAACTTACTCGTGAAAAAGTTATGATAAATGAACATGCGGTTGGTAGAATAATCGCAAGACCATTTATTGGATCGAATGGTAATTTTACACGTACACATCGAAGGAAAGATTTTGCACTCGAACCGCATGGCGAAGTTATTTTTGATGTGTTAAAGAAAAATAATATTAAGACAGTCGGTATTGGTAAGGTGAATGACTTATATGCCTACAGAAACATAGATTTACAGCTCAAAACACAAGACAATAAAGATGGAATTCTGAAGACAATAGATGCAATTAAGACGGAAGATACAGGATATATCATGACCAATCTTGTCGATTTTGATATGTTATATGGGCACAGAAATGATGTTGAAGGATTTTACAAAGCAATAAAAGAATTCGATGACTTCTTACCGGAAATTTTAGAGTCTCTCAAAGAAGATGATATATTATTCATTACTGCAGATCATGGTAATGACCCAACTTATCCAGGAACAGATCACACACGCGAGTTAGTGCCAGTTCTTGTATATGGTAAGAAATTGAGAAAGAATGTTGATCTGGGATTAAGGAATACATTTGCGGATTTAGCCAAAACTATTTGTGATTTCTATAGAGTAGAAAACAATCTAAGTGGTGTAAGTTTTTACGAGCAAATCAGATGAAGTCAGAAAAAGAGATTAAGGTAGTTCTAGAAGGAGATCATCTCAAAGTAAATAAGAATGATGTGGAATTCTTCAAATCCCTGAGAATAAAGAATTTTATGATAAAGATCATACCCGATATTACTGAAATATGTAAAAGCGAGAAAATTCCTATTAAAACAGTACAAAAAATATCTGAAATTCAAAAAATTCCATTAGAAGTTGCTCTTTCTGTCGTAATCTCAAAAGGTAAATTGTCAGATGAAACAAATTTTAGTTGATACCGATATATTAATTGATCATCTAATTACTAAAGAAAAAGAATCTATATTAATGAAATTAATGTACAAATATGATTGTTTTACAACCGTTATCAACGCTTTTGAAGTTTATTTGTATGCCGGTCGAAAAAATAAGCCTTTTATTGACATGTTGTTGAGTGGATTTAAAGTATTGGGTTTGCATGGTCGATATTCTCAAAATTTATGGGAAATATTGTTGAGAGTAGAAGATTCGAATGATTGGAACTTACGTAATGTTTTGATTGTTTCTCTTGCTGTCAATAACAAATTAATTCTTGCAACCTTTAATGATGAAAATTATAGAAATTTTGCTAAATTAAAATTATTAAAAATTAATAAATAGGTAGAATAAATTGATTCTGGGAAGAGTTATTGGGACAGTTTGGGCTACCAGAAAAGACGAGAATCTTGTGGGAGCTAAGTTTCTGATTGTTAGGCAGATAAATCTTGATTATTCTGATACTAAAAATTTCGTGATAGCTGTGGATAGTGTGGGAGCAGGGGTGGGAGAAGTCGTTCTTGTAGCCACTGGTTCTTCAGCCAGGCAGACGGCATTTACTAAAAATAAGCCAATTGATGCAGTTATTATGGCAATTGTTGATAAACTTGACATTGTTATCAAGGAAGCAAATCTGGAGACAGCTAAGAACTAATGTTTTTTGCTAAAGTCATTGGAACAATTTGGGCAACAAAGAAGTATTCTGCCCTGCAATCATTTAAGATGCAATTTATTCAACCACTTAACTCAAAATTAGAAAAAACAGGGGAGCCAATTGTGGCAATTGATACTGTTGGTGCAGGACCGGGTGAAATTGTTATGTACATAACAGCTTCTGAAGCGGTTATTCCGTTGCCAGTGGATATGGCTCCTGTTGATGCCTCAATAGTAGGTATCGTAGATAGAATTGATGTAGAAACAAAATAAAGGGATACAAATGGTGAGAATCACAAAACAATACACAAATCGTGAAAGTCAATCTTTGGATAAATATTTGCAGGAGATTGGAAAAGTTGATTTAATAACCTCTGAGGAGGAAATAGAATTAGCACAACGAATCAAAAAAGGTGACCAGAAAGCACTGGAAAAATTAGTTAAAGCTAACCTCCGATTCGTGGTTAGTGTTGCAAAACAATATCAGAACCAGGGATTATCCCTTGGCGATTTAATTAATGAGGGGAATCTCGGTTTGATAAAAGCTGCAAAGAGATTCGACGAAACTCGTGGATTTAAATTTATCTCTTACGCAGTATGGTGGATCCGGCAATCAATATTGCAGGCACTTGCAGAACAATCAAGAATTGTTAGATTACCTCTAAATAGAGTTGGTGCACTTAATAAAATTGGAAAAGCTTTTAGTAATCTCGAACAAGAATTTGAGCGCGAGCCGAGCGCAGAGGAATTATCTGAGGAATTGAATATTCCAATTAACGAAATTGCTGATACTCTTAAAATTTCCGGCAGACATGTTTCTGTAGATGCACCTTTCGCACCAGGTGAAGAGAATCGTTTACTTGATGTGATGACTAATGAACATCAACCGGCACCAGATCATGGATTGATGAAGGAATCATTAAAACAGGAAATTGAAAGAGCTCTCTCTACATTGACTGAAAGAGAAGCTGAAGTGATCAGGTTATATTTTGGTCTTAATAATGAACATTCTCTCACATTGGAAGAAATTGGTGAAAAATTTAACCTGACTCGAGAAAGAGTTCGTCAAATCAAAGAAAAAGCTATACGCAGATTGCGACACGCCTCAAGAAGTAAAGCTTTGAAAGCTTATTTAGGTTAATTAAATTTTTGCCTTATTCTCACTCTGAGTCGTGTTGTGCTCAGAGTGAGATTTTTTATTTATGTAAAAAAGAGGAGAGAGTTTGAGGCATTTTATAATATTTTTTCCCGCTTTGTTAATTTTTTCTTCTTGTTATGGCCCCGTTCGTTTTGCTACTAAAGCCACAAGTGATAATAAAAACTCACATTATGTTGATTCTCTTCGTATATCTAAAGCATTATCCACCTCGAAAGAAGACTCAGCCCATAGATTCGCAACTGATCTTGAATTTACCGAAGATGAATTAAAAGAAGTAATTCAACAGGAGGAATATTCAAAACCAATTGAGAATGTTAATGATTTTTTTAATAATTATTCGAGAATGGATACTACTTCCAGTTTACCCACTAATTATGAAAAACTCTTGATGACGGTTATAAGTTATCTTGGTACACCTTATAAGTTTGGTGGGAATACACGAAAAGGACTTGATTGCAGTGCGTTTACTCGATTAATTTTTTTGGAATCGCTCAATATTGAGTTACCTCGTTCGACAATCGAACAAATCAAAATAGGCAGTCCAGTGGAGAGTGGAGAATTAAAATTTGGTGACCTCGTGTTTTTTAATACAAGAAGAAGGCAAAATCCAGGACATGTAGGAATTTACCTGTGGGACGGTTATTTTGTTCATGCATCGACTAAATATGGTGTTGTTGTAAGTTCAATGAATTCAGGTTATTATAATAAAAGATTTGTTGGAGCAAGAAGGTTAGAAGAAATATACCAGCTCACTCAAACAGATTAAAATAAAAAGCCTCGATTTTATCGAGGCTTTTTTGTGATAACTATATTTTTAGAAATATTACGAACAACCGCTTGTAGAACCACATTCCAGACATTTATAACAGCTACCGCTACGAATCATAATCGAACCACATTCTGGACAAGGTGGAGCATCTGCTTGACTGATAAAAACGTGTTTTTCTGTCAACTCAAGACTTGATTTTTCGCTTCTTGCTTTTTCGGTTGTGATGAGATGTTCTTTCTTTGGTGCTTCAGATGGAGTGTCTATTGTTGTATAATTCCCGTATTCTTCTGGCAAGAACTTCAGAGCAAGCCAACGGAAGATGTAATCCATAATTGACTTTGCAATTGGAATCTGTTTATTATTCGTAAATCCCGACGGTTCAAATCTTGTATGAGTGAATTTATCAACAAGAACTTTTAAGGGTACTCCATACTGTAGTGCTAAAGATACTGCGGTTGCGAAAGCATCCATTACCCCAGAGATCGTGCTTCCTTCTTTTGACATCACTATAAATATCTCACCTGGAGAACCATCTTCATACATACCGACTGTGATGTAACCTTCATGACCACCAATACTGAATTTATGTGTAATCGAACGTCTTTCATCGGGCAATCGTCTTCGTTGAGGTTTTTGATCGTATGCAATCTTCTTCTCTTCATTTTTATTTTCTTTTTCTTCTTTGAGTGATGTGCTGAGTGGTTGTGTTAATTTGCATCCATCACGATATACTGCAATAGCTTTTAATCCCAGTTTCCATGCTTCGATGTAAGCGTTTTTTATCTCTTCTGGTGTTACATCATTAGGCATATTTACAGTTTTCGATATTGCTCCAGAGAGAAACGGTTGAACCGCAGACATCATTCTGATGTGACCCATATAATGTATCGATCTTTTGCCTTTCGCTGGTTTGAAAGCACAGTCAAAAATAGGGAGATGTTTTTCAAGAAGATAAGGTGCACCTTCAATTGTATCATTTGCATTGATATAAGCAACAATCTGTTCAATCTGCTCGCTATCATAACCTAATTTTTCAAGTGCCAGTGGGACCGTGTTATTAACAATTTTGAATACACCACCACCAACAAGTTTTTTATATTTTACAAGAGCAATGTCCGGTTCAACACCAGTCGTATCGCAATCCATCATGAAACCAATTGTTCCAGTTGGTGCGAGTACTGTGACCTGGGCATTTCTAAAGCCATGTTTCTCGCCAAGTTTAATTGCTTCTTCCCACACAGCGATTGCTTCATTGTATAAGTCTATTGGAATAAGTGTACCATCAATCTTTCTTGCCGATGATAGATGTTGATTCATTACTCGTAAGAATGGTTCTCTATTTTTATTAAATCCTTTGAAAGGTCCTATTTTACTTGCGATTTCGGCAGATTGTCTGTAAGCTTCCCCACTCATAATAGAGGTAATTGCTGCTGCAAAAGCTCTTCCTTCATCACTATCATAGGCCAATCCGTTCGCCATTAATAGAGCACCAAGATTTGCATATCCTAATCCGAGAGGACGGAATTCATGACTATTTTTTTCAATAGCTTTTGTTGGATATGAAGAATTATCAACAATTATTTCTTGAGCAGTTATAAAAATATCAACTGCATATTTGAATTTCTCAATATCGAATTCTCCATCGATTTTCCTAAATTTCATTAGATTCAACGAAGCTAAATTACATGCAGAATCATCAAGAAACATATATTCGCTGCAAGGATTACTTGCATTAATTCTTCCACTGTTTGGGCATGTGTGCCAGTTATTTATTGTCGTATCGAACTGCATACCTGGATCACCACATAGCCATGCCGATTGAGCAATTTGTTCTATAATATCTCTTGCTTTATATGTATCAACGACTTTACCTGTTTTAACAGCTTTTGTATGCCACTCTTTATCTTCGATTACTGCTTTCATGAAATCGTCAGTTACTCTTACTGAATGATTCGCGTTTTGATATGCGATGCTATCGTAGGCGCCCCCCGGTACATTGAAACCCGGATCGTATCCCATTCTGATAAGGGCGTGTGCTTTTTTCTCTTCTTCAGCTTTACAGTTTATGAAATCAATTATATCAGGATGATCAACATTCAAAATGACCATTTTGGCAGCACGACGAGTTTTTCCTCCGCTCTTTATTACACCAGCAAATGCGTCAAAACCTTTCATAAATGAAACTGGGCCTGAAGCCATTCCTCCACCACTTAAAGGTTCTTTTGAAGATCTTAAAACACTCAGATTTGAGCCTGTTCCACTTCCGAATTTAAAAAGCATCCCCTCCGTTTTTGCAAGATCAAGAATTGACTCCATCGTATCTTCAACAGAGTTAATGAAACAAGCTGAACATTGGGGTTTTTCTTCAATTCCTACATTAAACCAAACCGGACTATTAAAACTTCCATACTGGTTTACAAGCAGGTATGTTAATTCAGAATAAAAAGTTTCTGCGTCTTCTTTAGAATCGAAGTAACCGTCTTTAATTCCCCAATCTGTAATGGTTCGTGAAACTCTATTGATCAATTGTTTTACGCTTGTTTCTCTTTCGGGTGAATTGAGTTGGCCATGAAAATATTTTGATACAACAACATTAGTTGCAGTAATAGACCAACTCTTGGGTACTTCAACATCCTTTTGAAGAAAAACTACTTTACCTTTTTCGTTTGTAATTTTTGCTTCTCTTAATTCCCATTCTATTTCGTCGAATGGATGTATATCTTTTTTGCTGAATAAATATTTAAACTTGAGTCCTCGCCTCGAAAAAAGCTCATCCCCATTTTTATTGATTACCTGCTGTGAATCTGAATTTTGTTGTTTCATCTTATAAGCTCCTTATTTGTGATTGAAGAAAGACTTTCTCAAGTAAATGAGAAGAATTATGGCTCTAAATAATAAACCAACAAAATAAAGTCAAGTAAAAAATTTGTCCTGAACTTTAATAATCAAAGTTAGTTAATCATCATCTAATAAAAAACTTTAGTTTAAAATTACTTAATATAAAGTGGGCCATCGGGGCCCAAAGGAAAACCAATCAGCATCCAAATAATTAATAGTAGACTCCAGAAGATTGTAAAGAGTATGGTGTAAGGTATCATAGTTGCGATGATTGTTCCGATTCCATACTTCTCATCATATTTTTGAGCGAATGCAACTATCAATGCGAAATAACTCATCATTGGTGTAATTAAATTTGTCACAGAATCTCCAATTCTGAAGGCAGCTTGTGTTAATGCTGGATGATACCCCAGCAATATAAACATTGGTACAAATACCGGTGCCATTATAGCCCATTTAGCAGAAGCACTGCCCATAAACATATTTATGAATGCAGAGAGCAAAACAAAGGAAACAATTAAACTAATTCCAGTTAGGTTAATTTCTTTTAAAAACTCAGCTCCTTTAATTGCAAGAATTAATCCCAGATTACTATATCGGAAGAAATAAACGAACTGAGCTGCGAAAAAAACTAGAACAATATAAGTTGCTAATGTGCCCATTGATTTAATTATATGTTTCATTAAATCTTTATCATTCCGAATTGACTTTACAACAATACCATAAACAAGACCGGGAATAAAAAAGAATAACAATATTCCAGTTATGATGCCATCAAAAAAAGGAGAATGTAAAATTTCCTTCGTCTCTGGATTTCTTAAGATTCCATTTTCAGGTAAGATGGAAAAAATAAATAAAACAACAAGTAAGAGTGCGCTTATACCGGCCCATTTTAATCCTCTCTTTTCTACACTGGTTATAGTCTCCACATCAAATCTCTCAGCATTTCCTTTATATGATTGAAGTCGTGGTTCGACAATTTTTTCAGTGATGAAAGTGCCGAGAAAGGTTATGAGAATTGCTGAGGCAAACATAAAGTAGAAGTTCACGGCAGCATTTATTTTTATGTTTGGATCAATGATATTAGCAGCTGATTGTGATAAACCAGCAAGAATTGGATCCACAGAACCAATCAAAAAATTTGCACCGAAACCACCACTAACACCACAAAATGCAGCTGCCAGACCAGCCATTGGATGCCTTCCCAGTGCATGAAATAGCATAGCTCCTAATGGAATTAAAATTACATATCCCGCTTCTGACGCAATATGAGATAATATTCCAGTAAACACCAGAGAAAAAGTTATAGCTTTTCTTGGTGCACTCAAGACAAGCGCTCTGATCAGTGCATTGAAAAGTCCTGAACCTTCTGCTACCCCGATTCCAATCATAACCGCTAATACATAACCTAACGGTGGAAAGTTAACGAAGTTATGAGTAACATTCGTATAAATCCATCTAATACCATCCGCATTGAAAAGATTTTTGACAGTAATTTTGGAGTTATTAGCAGGATGAATTGCAGACCATTCCAGTAACTCTCCTATTAATGAAAGGAATCCAACTGAAATTGCAAGAAGAGCAAATAGGGTTGCAGGATGTGGAAGCTTATTTCCAATGTATTCAATAATGTCCAAAGATTTATTAAAAGTTTTTGTTACCATTCGTCTTATTTTTTCCATGATTACTCCAATTTTTGCAAAGATAACAAAGGTTGAATAATGAATTAGTATAAATTGATGATAAAGAATTTTTAGCGTTTTGATTTCGACAATTCTTGATAATTAACCATTAACAAATTATTTTGCTAAATAAAAGAGGAGAGCTTAGATGCCAATAGTTACAGAATTTACAACTATCGTAGAAATGTACGATAGGATTACAAACCATTTCGTGAATCTCGAAAGACCTGCATTGATGCACAAAGTGCAGAATCAGTGGGTGGGAATAACTTATAAGGAGTTAAGAGAAACAGTTCGAAATTTTGCCATGGGTTTACTTTCTTTGGGTATAAAAAGCGGTGATATGGTGGGAATAGTTTCGGAAAATCGTCCGGAATGGGTTTTTTCGGATCTTGCAATACTTTCTCTTGGTGCTGTAGATGTTCCAATGTATCCCTCATCTACAGCAAACACAATTGAATACATAATGAATGATTCGGAATGCAAAGCAGTGATTGTTTCGAATAAGCTACAATTAACTAAAGTGCTTAAGATTAAGAACAATGTAAAATCATTGAAACACATTATAATACTTAATGAGAAAGACAAAGAAGAAGGCATACTTACATTTAATGAAGTTTTGCAAAAGGGCAAACAAGAATCTCATAAATACGAATCGATGCTTGACGAGATGATGAAGAAAGTAAAGCCAGAAGATTTAGCAACTTTAATATATACATCGGGCACCACAGGTGAACCAAAAGGAGTAATGTTAACTCATAATAATTTTGTTAGCAATGTAAAAGCAGCACTACAAGTAATACCAGCGGATCAGAACGATATTTTTCTATCGTTTCTTCCACTTTCCCACTCCTTTGAAAGAATGGCAGGTTATTATACAGCTTTTTCTGCTGGCTGTCTAATTGCTTATGCTCAATCGATTGATACAGTAGCTAATGATCTTAAAGAGGTAAAACCCACAATCATGACATCAGTACCGAGGCTTTTCGAGCGAATTCATTCTCGTGTTCTGAAAAATGTTGATCTTTCTCCACCAGCGAAACAAAAAATTTTCTACTGGGCTCTTGATGTAGGAAGAAAATATCATCAAGCTAAAAAAGATAAAAAATTGAACCCATTATTAACTGCTAAATATAAATTAGCAGAGAAACTTGTATTTCATAAAATTCGACAAGCCACGGGAGGAAGATTAAGATTTTTTGTTAGCGGTGGTGCAGCATTACCCCAGGAAATCGGTGAGTTCTTTGAAGCGATGGGTATTTTAATTCTTGAAGGTTATGGACTTACTGAATCGAGTCCTGTTATCTCTTGTAACCGTCTCGATGATTATAAATTTGGTACTGTTGGCAAACCAATTCCAGGAGTGGAAGTTAAAATTGCTGATGATGGTGAAATTTTAGCTCGTGGTCCAAATATCATGAAAGGTTATTATAAGAATAAAAAAGCCACTGAAGAAGCGATTGACAAAGATGGATGGTTACATACTGGTGATATTGGTGAATTTGATAAACAGGGATTTCTTAAAATTACCGATAGAAAGAAGCATCTCTTCAAAACATCTGGCGGAAAATACATTGCACCTCAACAACTTGAAAGTTTATTTACACGAAGTAAATTTATCGATCAGTTTGTTTTAATTGGTGATAACAAAACATTTTTATCCGCTCTCATAACACCAGATTTTGAAGCTATAAGGGAATATGCGGATGCTCATAAAATTCCTTATGAAAGAGTCGAGGAACTTGCACACCATCCAGAAATATATAAATTGATCGAAAAGGATATACAGACTTTGCAACGAAATCTTGCTAATTACGAGCGAATTCGAAAATTCGTTATACTCGACAAACCGTTTACAATTGAAGGTGGTGAATTAACACCAACACTTAAGGTCAGACGAAAAGTTATTGAGGAAAGATATTCACATCTAATTAAAGATCTTTACGAGAATGAATAATTTATTTGAAGAGTAGAATTAAGTTAAGTCCGACTTTTTGAGTCGGACTTTTTTATTTTTGAGGAATTGATTTTTAGTTTATACATCGCAAAACAATTTTTTCATTAAAATCCTTTCATTTGAAAATTCTAATACAAGGCTTAAATTTGTTAAAAATTTTGGATGAATAACAAGAAATTCACACGTACACTAGTCACAGCTGCATTACCCTACGCTAATGGGCCAATTCATTTAGGACATTTAGCTGGTGCTTATTTACCAGCTGATATTTTTGTCCGATTTAAAAGACTAAAAGATGAGGATGTTTTATTCATTTGTGGATCTGATGAACACGGGGTTCCAATAACGATCACAGCTGAAAAAGAAGGTGTTTCACCAAAAGTTATCATAGATCGATACCATGAGATGAATCGTAAAGCTTTTGAAGATTTTGGAATGAGTTTCGATAACTATTCGAGAACTTCACTTCCAATTCACCATAAGACTGCACAAGAATTTTTTCTAAAATACTTCCAGAACGGAATACTTAAACAGAAAAGAGAGCTTCAATATTATGACGAAAAAGTGAAGATGTTTTTACCTGATAGATATCTGTTTGGTATTTGTCCCCATTGCGGAAGTGAAGATGCTCGGGGAGATCAATGCGAGAGTTGTGGAAGTTATCTTAATCCAACAGATTTGATAAATCCAAGAAGTAAAGTCACTGGAGAAACTCCTATCCTCAGAGAAACTACACATTGGTATTTCCCACTTGGTGATTATCAACAAAGACTTGAAAAGTATATAGAAGAAAAGGATGCTCAGGAAGGATGGAAAGAAAATGTTTTGAATTATTGTAGAAGTTGGTTCAAAGAGGGTTTACAGGATAGAGCTGTTACAAGAGATCTTGACTGGGGAGTGAAGGTCCCGGTTGAAGGTTTTGAGAATAAGGTCCTTTATGTATGGTTTGAAGCTGTTCTCGGTTATGTTTCTGCTACAAAAGAATGGGCAGAAAAGAAGGGTGAGCCAGAATTGTGGAAAAGATATTGGCAAAGTCCAGAGACTAAATACATTGCATTCATTGGTAAAGATAATGTTGTTTTTCATTGCATAGTTTTTCCCGCAATGTTGATGGCATGGAATGATTTAAGTGATGAAAAATATATTTTGCCCGATAATGTTCCAGCGAATGAATTCTTAAACTATGAAGGATTAAAATTTTCGAAGAGTCGTGGCTGGGGAATTGACTTGAAAGATTTTCTTGAGCATTTTCCACCAGATCCATTGAGATATTACCTTGCATCAATCCTTCCAGAAAATCGGGATAGCGATTTCTATTGGCGTGATTTTCAAGCGAAGAATAATAATGAATTGGCTGATATACTTGGAAATTTTATAAATCGAACTTTGACATTTACAGTAAAACATTTTAATTCTCAGATTCCTGAAATAAAAAAATTAAGAGATATCGACAATGAGCTTCTTAAACAAATTTCAGAATTTAAGAAGAAAGTAGAATTACTTTATGAAAAAATTCGTATTAAAGATGCATTAACAGAAGCGATGAACCTTGCTCGCATCGCAAATAAATATTTCAATGATAGTCAACCCTGGAAAACAATAAAAGAAGATAAAGAAGCGTGTGCAACAACAATAAATATTTCTCTTCAACTAATCAGAACTCTTGCAATTATTTTATCACCAGTGATTCCTTTCACAGCAGAGAAAATTTTTAAACTTCTCAATATCGAAGATGAATCGTTGAAAAAATGGGTAGGTTGTGAGGAACCAAAATTAAGTGCTGGACATAAAATCAACCAGCCTGAAATACTTTTTACAAAAATTGATGACAAAACAATAGAACCGTATCTGAAAAGTCAGGAAAAGGAAACAAAACTTAATTCACATCAAGAACAAAAAATTGAAATTGGTGACTTTAAAAAAGTCGAGATACGAATTGCAAAAGTCTTAGAGTGTTCCGAAATCCCAAAATCAAAGAAATTGCTTAAACTCAAAGTTGACTTAGGTTTTGAAACAAGGCAGGTGATAGCAGGTTTGGCAGAATTTTATAAACCTGAAGATATGATAGGGAAAAAAATTCTTATTGTTTCAAATCTCAAAGAAGCAAAATTAATGAACGAAATTTCTCAGGGAATGGTCCTCGCTATCGAAGACGAGAACAAAAAATTGAAATTAATTACGGTAGATGATTCACTTCCTATCGGCGCACTTTTACGTTGACTATAAATTAAGTGGAGGAATAAAATGTTTAAGAAAAACATTTTAGTTTATTTGTTTGTTCTTTTGTTTACTTCTTTTATTCTAATAAGTTGTTCAACTGCAAAAAAAGATATTGTTCTTGCAGAATTTGATAAAGAGAATATCACAGTTGGAGAATTTGAGAAAGCTTACTCAAAAAATAACGGTGGCTATGAGGTTGCCAAAAAAGACTCACTTTCAAAGAAGAAAAACTTTCTTGATTTATATGTTAATTTCAAGATGAAAATTCATGATGCAAAACGCAGGGGATTGGATAGAATTCCCGATGTTATTAATGAATACAACGATTATAAACAAAAAATTGGTATTACTTATTTACTCGAAAAAGAATTAGTAGAACCAAACATTAAAACCCTTTATGAAAAAAGAAAAGAGGAATTGAGAGTTAGTCACATCATGTTTCGGCCTGATACAGCAGGATTTGAAGGCGCATATGTAAGAGCATTAGCAGTGCTGGATTCAATTAAAAAAGGTGCATCGTTCGAAGAGATGGCAAAAGTCCACAGTCAGGATTTTTATTCAGCTCCATATGGTGGAGATATTTTCTATATTACTGCTGGTGAGATAATTCCTCAATTTGAAGAAGCTTGTTATAAGCTAAAACCAGGCGAAGTGTATCCAGAACCGGTGAGAACTCAATTTGGTTATCATTTGATAAAAGTAACGGATAGAAGACCAAGAATACCAGAAATTAGAGCTAGTCATATTCTAATTGAACTTAAAAGAGATTTTACTTCAGAAGATTCTGCAAAAGCACTGGAAAAGATTTTAGCTATAAAAGAAAAAATTAACTTAGGTGAGGATTTTTCTGAATTAGCTAAAGAATTTTCTGAAGATGAAGGTACAAAAAATTTAGGCGGAGATTTAGGATTTTTCACGCGAAGGACGATGGTTCAACCATTTGACGAGGCAGCATTTAATCTTGAGGTTGGACAGGTATCAGATGTTGTTAAAACACAATTTGGGTATCATCTCATCAAGGTTACTGATAAAAAACAATTAAAATCTTTCGAAGAAGAAAAAGATTTACTTAAGAACATTTATCAACGTATTAAATATAATGATGATAAAAAGAAATTACTCGATTCACTCAAGTTAACTTTCAATTATAAATTGAATACGAGTTTACTCGAACAGATTGCTTCTGCTGCTGATACAATACAAATTGGTAATCAATACTGGTCAAGTGAATTAAAAACACAATTTGGCGATTCGGTTATAATTTCATACGCAGGTAAAAAAGTAATAGTGGATAGTTTGTTTGGTCGAGCTCAAAATATGGCTGAATTTGTGAATCGAAGGATTAACAAGACTGTTCTTGAAAATATGGTGAATCGTGTGAGCGAAGATTTATTATTAAATGAAGCAGTAGAATATCTCCCGGCAAAATATCCACAATTTGCAGAGCTTATGGAAGAGTATAAAAATGGAATTTTAATCTTCAAGCTGCAAGAGGAAGAAGTCTGGAATAAAATTAAAATTGATGAAGAAAAATTGCGAAATTACTGGGAGGCAAACAAGGAGAAGTATGTCTGGCCAGATAGAGTTGAATATTCTGAAATATTCGTCAGATCCGATTCGCTTGCACAAGAGATTTATAAAATGTTGAAAGCTGGAGAGGAGTTTGATTCTCTCGCAGCGAAATATACAGAAAGACCTGGATTCAAGGATAAAGCTGGCTATCATGGGATTAAACCAGTTCTTGATAATGCTCTTTCACAGAAAGCAGATCAGCTGAAAGAAGGACAATTTTCCGAACCATTCAAAAACACAAATGGTTTTTCAATTGTTAAGCTTATTAAAAAGTATCCCTCAGCATTAAAAACTTTTGAAGAAGCGTTACCGGAAGTAAGTGGTGCTGTTCAAGAAATAGAATCCAAACGATTAGAAAATGATTATCTCGAATTTCTTAAGACGACTTATAAACCTCGTGTTTATTACGATAAACTCAACAAGGCATTTGTTGATTAACAGTTTATCATCTCAGTGGATTCTTCCTTCTTTAAAAAACAATATATCAGGAAGGATTCACTGGGAAACGATTTTGTTTATTTATTTAATTTTTGTCTATGGGTGTTCAGATGAAAATCTCCCCGAAGATTACCTTGCTAGTGTGAATGATCGAATGTTAACGAAGCGAACAGTCAGCTACTTAATTGATTCAACTTACTTGAATTCCGAAAGCCTCGACCAATTTATTCAAAACTGGATAGAGATGGAATTACTCACACAGGCTGCTTTATCTGAAGGTATGGAAGCAAAAGATGAGTTCGCCATTAGAAATGATTTTAATGCAAGAAGCTTACTTGCTGCAGAATACATTAAAGAAAAAATGAAAGAAGTTAATACAATAGTTTCAAAAGAAGAGCTGGAGGAATATTTTGAGAAACATAAATATGAATTTGAATTAAATTATGATGTTTATAAAGTAAATCAAGTGATTGTTAAAAATCTTACGAAAGCAGTGGAAATGAGAAATACACCTCTCTCGCAAATTGATTTTTCGAACTCGATTAGAGTTGTTTTTAAACCGGAAGAGATAGTCGACGAACGATATGGTGTCTATTTGAATGAATTTGATGAGATGCCTTACGAGCTTGCTAATATTATAACAACACTTTTACCTGGTGAAATCACTTATCCAATACATCTTGGAAATGGAGAATATCTTTTGACTCAATTGGTGAGTAAATACTCAAAAGGAGATGAGCCTTCAATTGAATTTATTAAAGATTTAATTGAGGAAAGAATTATCTTTGAACGCCAGAGAAAATATTATCAGGAATTAATTACTAAACTTGCACAGAAAGCTGATATTAAAGTAAGAGAAGAATAATGAGAAGAACCAAAATATTGTTAATGTTAATTCTAATTCTAAGTTCAAATGTTTTCTCTCAGGATGTACTTGATAAAGTAGTTGCTGTAGTCGATAACAACTATATTTTATTAAGTGAACTTGAGTTCCAGACTCAATTAATTGCATATCAGAGAAAATTAAATCCAAATGATCCTGAACTTAGAAAAGCTGTTCTAAATTCTTTAATTGAAGAAAAATTGATGTTAGCTCAAGCTGAGTTTGATTCGATAAAAGTCACTGAAGATGAAATTAACAGACAGCTAGAATTTCAAATTGAAAATTTTATTCAACAATTCGGTTCTAAAGAAAAGTTAGAACAGGTTTATAATCGTTCACTCGAAAAAATAAAAAGAGAATTACGAGATGATATAAGAGATAATCTTCTTATTCAAAAAGTTCAGGATGCAAAATTTGGTCGACTTGATGTCTCACGATACGAAGTTGAACAATTTTATAATAAGTATAAAGATAGTATTGGAATGGTACCCGAAGAAGTGAAGTTATCTCAGATTTTTATTCAGGCAAAACTTTCTGATAGTGATAAAGAATATATTCGAAAAAAATTAAGTGCTATTCTTGACTCGATAAAAGCAGGAGGTGACTTTGAAGATTTTGCAAGAAGATATAGCGAAGATCCAAATACTGCGAAATCAGGAGGTGATTTAGGTTTTGTACGAAGAGGTTTATTCTTTAAGGAATTCGAAGAAGTTGTTTTTACTCTTAACGAAGGAGAACTATCAGACATAATCGAAACACCTATTGGATTTCATATAGCACAATTAATTTCAAGAAGAGGAGAAACTGTAAGAGTTAGACATATACTTTTGAAACTTCAAACCAGTCCTGAATCCGAACAAAAAATAATAAATCTTTTAGATTCAATTCGGGATAGTATCTTGAATGGTTCAAACTCTTTTGCATATTATGCAAAATTATATTCAGAAGATAAGAATACTTCACAATTTGGTGGTGATATGGGCAAAGTGCCTGTAGCTGAGCTTGATCCCGATTTAAGAAATTTAATTTCACAAATGAAAGAAGGAGAAATCTCAAAACCAAGAAAATTGGTTGTATCAAGAGATATGTATGGATACCAAATAATTTATCTTGAAAAAAGAATTCCAGAACATTATCCAGATTTAAATCTTGATTATCAAAAAATCGAACAACTGGCATTGCTGCAAAAAAAGCAAAAACTTTATAGAGACTTAATAGAACAATTGAAAAAACAAGTATATTGGGAAATCAGACTATAGGTTTAAAATGTTTAAAAATGATGTAGAAGCAGTTGAAGTTTTAAGTAATAAAATCAAGTCACTAAAACAGGAAATCAAAAAAGTTATAGTCGGACAGGATGAGATAATAGATAATCTTCTGATTGCATTATTTTCGAAAGGCCATTGTCTTTTAATTGGTGTTCCGGGTTTAGCAAAGACCCTTCTTGTCAAAACAATCGCTCAAGCACTTGATTTAAAATTTAGTAGAATTCAATTTACTCCAGATCTGATGCCAAGTGATATTACAGGAACAGAAATATTAGAAGTTGATCCAGAAACAAATAAGAGGTATTTCAAATTTGTAAAGGGACCGATCTTTACTAATATCCTTCTTGCAGATGAAATAAATCGAACTCCTCCAAAAACCCAGTCAGCATTACTGGAAGCTATGCAAGAGTTACAGGTTACTGCAGCAGGAACAAAATATCCCCTTGAAGAACCTTTCTTCGTCCTTGCAACACAAAATCCAATTGAACAAGAAGGAACTTATCCTTTACCAGAAGCACAATTGGATAGATTTATGTTTAATCTATGGTTGGATTATCCTTCAAAGGAAGAAGAAATAGAAATTGTTAGAACTACAACCACTCAATACACTCCTGAAATCGGCAAAGTCTTAAACACAAACGAAATAAAATATTTTCAGGAACTAATCAGGAGAGTTCCTGTAGCTGATAATGTTATTGAATTTGCAGTGAATTTAACTAATTCAACTCGACCAGTCGACGGTGCGATAAAATTTATAAAAGATAATGTGAGCTGGGGAGCAGGCCCTCGTGCTTCACAGTTTATGATTATTGCTGCTAAAGCCAGAGCAGTTATTAATGGTTCATTTACACCAACTATTGAAGATGTAAAGAGTGTAGCTCTACCAATTCTCAGACATAGAATTATTCCTACATTTAGCGCTGAAGCAGATGGAATTACTTCTGCTGATATTGTTAAAAAGATTATTGAACAAATAAATTAAGGAGCAAATATGGGTAAAGGTGATAGAAGAACAAGAAGAGGAAAAATCTTTCGTGGAACTTTTGGAAAATCAAGACCACGGAAGAAGAAAAAAAATAAATCGATTGAACGTAAGACCAAACCTGTTCAGTCAACTCAGGTAGAATCAGAAGCTACTACTGAATGATATATTAATTATTTGATTTATGCTCTCGCTTAATTGATTTAAATATAGCGAGAGCATGTATTTATAAATGAATGAGAAAATAAAATTGTGAATTAATATTCTTTATTGTATTCGAAAGGATCGTTATAATCGAGCAATTTGATATGATTTATACCCGCGATAAATTTCTGAAGCAAGAACTCTTACAATATTAGCTACCGGAACTGCAAGTAACAAACCTATCAAACCAAATAATTCACTCCCAATTAAAATTAATAGAATTATAACTACTGGATGGATTTTTAATGATTTAGCATAGATCATAGGTTGAACAAATCCGTTATCGATTGTATAGATAATTGCAAACAAAATCAAAATTGGAAGTGCTAGAGAAAAATTTCCCATTTGATAATACGAAACGAGAATTGAGGGAACTATCCCAATAAACGGTCCGAGATAAGGAATTAAATGTCCAACTCCTGCGAGTAAACCAAGCATAAGAAAGTTATTTAGACCAAGTAGGTTGAGTCCTATCATTGCACAAACTCCGACGAACATTGCATCGAATATCCAGGCGCGAACAAATTTCCCGAGCTCACTCGTTACCTTTTGCAAAATTTCATAAGCCATCTCAAAATAACGATTTGGTAGTAGATTGATGATTCCAAGTTTTAAATTTCTTGAATCCTTTAGAATGAAAAAAGTAATAAAAGGTGATATAATAACCAGAAAAACAGTTGAAAGAATTTTTGGAATGTATAAGGATAAATCAGTTATGAAATTCTCCACACCTGTTTGAACCAAACGAGAAATATGTTTGTATATTTCTCCTCGTTTTATGAACGGAAAAATAGATGAGAGTTTTCTTTCGAATTGAGTTATTAAATCCTGAATTCTTAAATCTCTAAAAAGTATTAATAAATTATCGAATTGTGTGGATATTATTGGGACAAAATAATAGAGGAGAAAACCGATAAAGCTAACAGCAGAAATAACCGCTATCAATGAAGAATATACGCGAGGGATTTTTAAGTATTCCAAATATTCAACGAGTGGTTTTAAGATAAATGCAAGTAATATAGAAATTGCTAGTAAGACGAGTATATTAATAAGCTCAATAAAAAAATAGACAAATAATCCAAGAACAAAAAATGGTAATATGATTCGAAAAATTCTTTTTGTTAAACCTTCTTTAAACACTTTTAACCTTAATTAATCAAATATTGCCTCAACCCTTCTTATTTCAGGAATATTTCGCATAAGAGAACGTTCAATTCCAGCTCTTAATGTCATCTGAGACATAGGACAAGCACTGCAAGCACCTGTCAATTTTACTTCGACTATTCTATCTTCTGTTACCTGAACCAGTTCAACATCACCACCATCAGCTTGAAGATAAGGTCTAATTATTTGCAAAGCATCTCTGACTCTTTTTTCTAATTCTTCCATAAAACAACCTATGATTTTAAAATTTCAATTTTTGGAATAATTGGAGTGGATGCATTTCTGATACTGATTTGTGCAGCCATGTTTCTGGCAATTTCCATAATTTTTCTGGATTCTTCACACTCAGGATCAAATATAATAATTGGTTTACCTGTATCTCCACCTTCACGAATTAATGGATTGATTGGTATCTCACCTAAAAATGGGATGCCCAATTCCTCTGCAGATTTTTTACCACCACCATAACCGAAAATATCATATCTTTTCTTTGTATCAGGAGCAATAAAATAGCTCATATTCTCGATTAATCCGAGAACAGTCACATTCACTCTTTGGAACATTCTAACGGCTTTTCGTGCATCGATCAATGCAACATCCTGTGGTGTAGTAACAATAACTGCTCCTGTTAAAGGAATTGTTTGTACAAGAGTAAGTTGAATATCTCCAGTGCCCGGGGGTAAATCAAAGATGAGATAATCAAGTTCATCCCATATAACATCGCTCATAAATTGTTTAATTGCACCACTTGCCATCGGACCTCGCCATATTACTGGAGTATCATCATCAATAAGAAATCCGATGGACATTAACTTCACACCATAACTTTCTATTGGTATCAGTTTTACATTTTGTGGATCATCACCAACCATTTGAGGTTTTTCTTTAACACCAAGCATTAAAGGAATACTTGGTCCATATATATCTGCATCTATCAGACCAACTTTTGCACCATCTTTAGCAAGTGCTACTGCGAGATTCACAGCAACAGTTGATTTCCCAACTCCTCCTTTTCCACTCGCTATAGCAATAGTATTTTTGACACCAGGTAAAAGTTTTTCTTTTATCTGATTGATGTGAGAGGTTACATTAGCTGTCATTTCGACTTGAATTGAATAACTATCACCAATCAAGTTTTTAATTTCCTTAACACAATTGTCTTTTATGTGATCCTTCAATGGGCAAGCCGGTGTTGTCAAATTCACTTTTACATAAATGTTTTTATCTTCTATTTTGATGTCTTTAACCATATTTAACGAAACGATATCCCTTTTTAAGTCAGGATCAATCACTCGACTTAATGCTTTCAGAATTAGATCTTTATCAACTTTCATTTTTAACCTTATATATTTTATGCAAATTATGAAAAATTGTTTTTAAAAAAATTGACCGATTTTGTACACGAAAAAATTATCACATTAAGATGTGACTGAGAATTCCACCAATGGAGAAAGCAAAGATCCATGTCCCAGCCCAGATAATCAATCCTTGTCTTAGTCCTCTTTCTTTAATCATTACAAGAAATGATGCTATGCATGGTACAAAGAGAGTAATTGTAACAAGAGCAACTACAGTTTGATAAACAGTTAAATTCATGTGAAAGAGTCCAGCAGCACCAAAATCTCTCCTGATCATTCCCATGATAAAAGCTAATGCAGATTCTTTGGGTAGTTGTAGAATTTTTGTTGTTAGAGGTTCTAAAGCATTAACCCAAATGTTTATCAAACCGGTCAGATGCAATATTCCAATTAGTGCAGTTCCGAGGAAAAAGAGTGGAGTAGCATCTTTCATAAATCCAATAGTTCGATAGTAAGTTTTTCGCCATACATTTTTTATGTTTGGTACACTCATTAATGGTAAGTCTAAAATTAGTGGGGAGCTCTGACCTGGAATTAATTTATTTAATAAAGTACTTGTTAGAACGAGAATAGTAAGAATTGTAATTCCATAAAGTATAATAGCACTAGGTCCAGCAGCGCTTAGTAGAACAGTAATTACTGCAAGTTGAGCCGAGCAGGGGATGACAAACTGCAAAATAGCAGTGACGATCGTTTTTTCTCTTTCAGTTCCTAACATTCTAGTTGTGATCGTGGCCATAGTCACACATCCAAAACCTAAAATAATCGGAATAATAGCTTTTCCATTTAATCCGAATTTAGAAAAGAGCCGATCTACCATTGCTGCAAGTCTTGGCAGATAACCACTATCTTCTAATAAGGAAAGTGTAAGATAAAATGAAATTACGAGTGGTAAAAGCAGAAAGAACAAATATGTAATTGTCATTGTAATTACGCCGAACTCGCCAAAGAAAAACTGAACGATAGGATTCTGAAAAATAAAATTAATTTCGAAATTTTTATTAGCTGTGATTTTTTTTATCTCTAGAAATCTATCTGCATCTTTGCTGATCCCATTTGGAAATTTAAAAATCTTCCTATCGAGGATATTATCATCATCATCAAGTAGAGTTATTTCTATATCTGTATCAATATACTGGGCAACAAGTTTTTTGACATTGTATTCGAATACTTTTTTACCCAGTGTGTTTTCGGTGAAATCAACAACTCTCTGAGCAACAAAATCACCAACGAAAAAATAAACTAATGTTAAAATTAACATTAAAATTGGAATTCCTGTTACTGGATTTAACACTAGACGCCCTAATTTAGAGAAAAACAAAGCTTGAGGATTATCTTTGCTCTCTACCTGATCTACTATTTCCTTTACTCTATTTCTTCGATGAATGTAAATTTCTTCTCTTATATCTTCAATTGGTAATTTTATATCATTGTATTTTTTTTGAATCTCTCGATCACCTTCAAGCAATAACAATGCTTCTTGTTGATCATGAATTTTAGATTTTACAAGATTTAATTTTTCCTGAATTAATTTATCTTGTTTACCAACTTTCGCTTTTTTTATTGCCTCATCAATGTTTTCAAGGCCCTCGCCTCGTAATGCAGAAGTTTCATAAACTTCAATGCCAAGTAAGTGGGATAATTTTTTCGAATCAATAATAAGATTATGTTTCTTAACTTCATCCATCATATTCAAGATCACAGAAACTTTCTTACCCAGATCGATAAGTTGCAAAGTCAGGAATAAATCTCTTTCCAAATTAAGAGCATTTACTACACTTAAAATGATGTCGCCCTGTAGAATTATTTCTTTTGCGACTTTTTCTTCATCATTAAATGAAGACACTCCATATATTCCAGGAGTATCGTAGATATGATAATTTTTATACCAGGCAGATGTTATCGAAACAGTTGTACCGGGAAAATTGGAAACCTCTACATACATTCCACTTAGATGATTGAATATCAGAGATTTTCCAACATTTGGATTACCTACCAGAACAACTTTTTTGAAATCGAGTTTTGATTCGGTTGGAATTTTGGGTGAGTGCATATAAGTTTAATTTATCAATGTAACCTTGATATTTTTTGCAAGAACATTTCCAAGAGCAATTTCCAATCGGTTCTTTTTGAGAATTACTGTGCCACCAAAAATTTTATCAAGGCAAAGTACTTTTTCACCTTCAGCCAGACCAAAACGAATTAATTGTAATTTGTACTCATTGTCTGGAAGGTGATCTATTATTATTTGCTGACCGGGTTCAATCTTATCTAATGTTGTTTTCATTTTTTGAATCTCTTCTTTCTTTGCATTCATCGGGATTTTTACAATATCCATATATATTAAAGCTGTGATTTACTGGAATAATTCCGTATTCTTCACAAATTTTTTCTTGAATCTTTAAGATATCACTATTATCAAATTCAATTATCTTACCGCATTTCAAACAAATGAGATGATCATGTTCAAATACTCCGAGACTTTTTTCATATCTTGCTTCTTTACCCATGAAGTTGTGTTTTGATAATAAACCACACTCTACTAGTAGTTCAAGTGTATTATAAACTGTAGCTCGTGAAATATTTGATCCATCATTTTTCATCGCAAGAAATAATTCATCCGCACTAAAATGATGTGTTTCTCTAAACGCATATTCTAATACCTCAAATCGTTCTGGGGTTATCCGATAAGAACCTTTTCTGAGAAAGTCTGTAAAAATTTCTGTTGCGTGAGTTATATTGATGACCATATTTAAATTACTATTTAGACTTAATCTAAATTAAGGATAATAATTTTGATAAACAAATTAAACTTTAATCTTTACTTTTTTGTTAACTTACTCGAAATTTGAAAAAATGAGGGAAAAAATGAATCAAAGCATATTCGAAAAAAGACAGATAGTCGGAACATCAAAAATAAGTGTTTCTGATGCTATCCAAAATGTAATAAAAGAATACAATTCTAAAAATGCTGTTTCCTGGTTTGAAGTTATTGAGATTCGGGGAAGAGTAACTCAAACCGGAGAGATTGAATATCAGGTTACAATTAATATAGGTCAAAAAATAAACTAAAATAAAATTGAAAGGAGTAAAAGATGTCAATTCGTATAGGTGATACCTATAAGAACTTTACATTAAAAAATCATCGCTTTGAAGATATTACACTGAGTGATTTTATCGGGAAAAAAAATGTAGTTCTTCTCTTTTTCCCTTTTGTGAACACAGGAGTATGTGAAAAAGAAATGTGTCAGACAAGAGATAGCCTACAAGATTATCAACAACTGGATGCAACAGTTTTTGGAATTAGTGTTGATAGTCCATTTGCACAAAAATTGTGGGATGAAAAACTAAATTTTGGGTTTGATTTATTAAGTGATTTCAACAAAGAAGTTTGTCAATTATATGGTGTTCTTGATGAAAATTGGGTTCCTGGAAAATGGAATTATCGAGGTGTTGCAAAAAGATCAGCATTTGTAATTGATAAAAATGGTGTGATTCAATATGCAGAAGTTCTCGATGATCCAGGCAAGGAACCGGATTATCAGAAAATTAAAGAAGTCTTATCAAAACTTAGTTAACTTGTAAATGAATGCCCATCAAAGATTAATTCCAAAAAAAACGAGATGATTTGTTAATTTTGAAATAAAAAAAATGATGGGCATTCATATTATTAAATATCTTTCTCATATTTTTCAAACCTTTTCTCTTATTTTGTGGTCTGGTAGTTTACTTATGATAGTTTTCATTATAGCTCCACAGATAAAAAGAAAATATTATCCTCCGGAAGTACTTATTGATTCGATTGAAAAATTGGGTCATGTTTTTGAAATCGCCATAATCTTTGCCTGGAGTGGTATTTTGAGTCATCTAATTATTTCACCTGTTAATCCATTAAAATCAAGGTTATATATTCTCTATATAATTCTAACAGGTTTATTGACTCTTTTGACGATCATTCAAATTTATGTCAATCAGTATCTTCTCATTAAAAGTTATAAAAGTTCAAAGCTCTACCAGGATGAGAATTTGAAACCAATCATAGAAGAAAAAATTCAGAAGTACAGAAGTTCCTATTTTTATTTTTCGCTCTTTAATTTGATAATTGTAACAATTATCATTTTGTTAAACCAATATTGAGGTTTAAGATGATAAAAGAAGGTTCAAAAGCTCCTAATTTTATTTTGAAAAATCAGGATGGCAAAAAAATATCTTTGAAAGATTTTCTTGGTAAAAAAGTTGTCTTATATTTTTATCCCAAAGATATGACTTCAGGTTGCACTAAAGAAGCCTGTGATTTTCGTGATCATATAAAGTTATTTCAGAACAAAGAAGTAGTTGTATTGGGTGTAAGTCCAGATTCGGTTGAGTCTCACAAAAAGTTTCAAAACAAATATAATCTTCCATTTGATTTATTAAGTGATGAGTCGAAGAAAGTATTGGAAAGATATGGAGTCTGGAAAGAAAAAAGTATGTATGGCAAAAAATATTTTGGTGTTGAGAGAACTACTTTTATAATTGATGAAAATGGTAGAATAAAGAAAATATTCCCGAAAGTAAAAGTTGAAGGACATGTAAAGGAAATAATAGAAACATTGGAAAGTTAATCATGGAAAAAATGCAGTTGGATAAAAATAAAATTCAAAAACTTTCTCAATCTCAAACACTAAAAAATTTGCTCGAAGGTTTTGCGCTGGAAAGTCAAGCAAATCGTCGGTATTTATTTTTTGCGAAAAGAGCTGAAGAGGAAGGATTCAAAGAAATCGCTGATGTTTTTCTTGAAACTGCTGAGGGAGAAGGTGGACATGCATTTGGTCATTTTGAATATCTTGAGCTTATTGCTGATCCAATGACTGGAAAAGAACTCGGTGATACAGAGACGAATCTAAAAGTTTCTATTGAAGGAGAAACTTATGAGTTCAGTGAACTCTATCCTGGGTTTGCTCGCATTGCTCGAGAAGAAGGTTTCGACGAGATTGCCGAATGGTTTGAGTTTCTTGCAAGGGCAGAAAAATCTCATGCTGGAAGATTACAAAAAGCTCTTGATTTATTGACGGAACTTAAGAAAAGAAAATAATCTTCTTAAACTGTTCAAACCAGAGTAAAAGAGGTAAAATTGAAAAAGATTGATCTCTCAGATATTATTCCATATAATGAGTACTTAAAAATTAGAAAAGAATTTCAAGATAAGATCATTAAGATTAAAAAAAATAGAAGGGTTCAGGTGGGTGATTTCATTACTTTTGTCTTTGAAAACAGAGATACAGTATTATATCAAATTCAGGAGATGATTCGACTAGAGAAGATGACGGATATTAAATTAATTCGGAATGAAATTGATGTATTTAATGAACTGATACCCGATGAGAATGAGTTGTGTGCAACAATGTTCATAGAAGTTTTTCAAAGACACTTAATTAAATCAACTTTAAATTCTTTAATTGGAATACACAATCAAAAAGTTTTTCTCGAAGTTGGAGATGTATTAGTGCCAGCGATTTTTACTGATCAAGAAATGATGGAAGCAAAAATCAGTGCAGTTCATTATGTGAGATTTTCATTAGATGAAGTTGATGTAAAAAATTTTCTGAACGAAAATATTCCTACAAAGATTAAAATAAAACATGAAAATTATCTCGCAGAAGCATTAATTCCAGAAAATGTAAGAAAAAGTTTAATTGAGGATTTATTACAGAAATGAAAGTTTATGTAACACGCAAAACTCATTTTTCAGCTGCACACCGATTGTATAATCCAGATTTCAGTGATGAAAAAAACAATGAGCTCTATGGATTATGCAATAATCCACTCTATCATGGACATAATTATATCCTTGAAGTTACGGTTTGCGGAGAACCAGATACTTCGACGGGATATTTGATTGATTTAAAAAAACTGAAAGAATTAGTCGAAGAAAAAATTATTAAATATGTCGATCACAAAAATTTGAACCTTGAAGTAGAATTTCTGAAAGGCATTATTCCCACAGCAGAAAATTTAGCGATTGCATTTTGGAAACAACTTGAAAATTCAATTCCCGGTGGAAAGCTCTATTCAATAAAAGTCTACGAAAGTGAAAGAAACATAGTTGAATATCGAGGTGAAGAATGAACATAAAAAAAACTCAAGAATTAGTTAAAGAATTATTAATACAAATCGGCGAGGATCCTGAAAGAGAAGGATTGATGAGAACTCCCCTCAGGGTTGCAAAAGCTTACGAATTTCTAACGAAAGGATATCGTGAGAATTTAGATGAGATAATGAATAAAGCAATTTTTTCAGAAAAATATGATGAGATGGTTATCGTGAAGGACATAGATTTTTATTCACTTTGTGAACATCATATGTTACCTTTTTTTGGTAAAGCTCATGTTGCATATATTCCTAATGGAAAAATTATTGGTTTGAGTAAACTTCCACGTTTAGTTGATTACTTTGCACGAAGACTTCAGGTACAGGAAAGGTTGACACAACAAATTGCAGAGACATTAAACGAATATTTACATCCTGATGGAGTTGGTGTAGTTATTGAAGCCATGCACATGTGCATGATGATGAGAGGAGTTGAGAAACAAAATAGTATCGCCACCACAAGTGCAATGATAGGCTCTTTTAAAGAAGACGAAAGAACACGAGCGGAATTCTTAACTTTAATAAAAACAGGTACAAAATTGTGAAAGAAGATAAAAAAGTTGTATGGGTCACTGGTGGTTCCAGTGGAATAGGCAAAGCCATTGCTTATAACTTTGCGAAAATTAATTGCAAAGTTTATATCTCCGGTAGACGTAATTCCGAGCTCGAAAGAACCATTAAAGAATTCGCAAAAGAGAAATTAAAGATCAAAGCTATTCCCTGCAATGTTGCCTCAGAAGTCAATGTTAGTCAGGTCGTAAAAAATATTCTGCGAGAGGAAGGAAAGATAGATTGTCTTGTAAATAATGCGGGAATCACAACTTTTAAATCCGTTATTGATACATCCAATCGTGAAGCAAAAGAAATTATCGATACAAATTTACTTGGAGCAATTTACGCCACAAAAAATGTTTTACCAGGAATGATTGAAAGAAGATCAGGATTAATAATAAATATTAGTTCCTTTTCTTCGCGTAAGGTGTATCCAAAAAGCGCGGTTTATTCTGCATCAAAAGCAGGATTGAACGCTTTTGCTGATTGTCTTCGTGAAGAAGTCAGAGAACATGGAATTAAAGTAGTTAACATTTTACCAGGTCCGACTGAGACACCGATGTGGGATAAAGAAATTCGAAAAAATTCTTCTCACTTGATGATGAAACCTGATGATTTAGCCCATCTCGTTGTTTCTGTTTTTCTTCAACCGAATAATCTTGTTAGTGAAGAAATAGTTGTCAGACCAATTATTGGTGATTTAAATGTCTGAATTAATAAATAAGAATGTTCTCATTTCCGGAATTAGTCGGGGAATTGGAAAAGCACTTGCGATTGAATTAGCCAGGGAAGGATGCAATGTGTTTGGTATAGCGAGGGACAAATCTAAGCTTGATGAATTAAAATCTGAATTGAATAAACTTGGTGTCGAGTCTGAACTTTTCTCTGCTGATGTTGGTGATTACTATCTACTGAAAGAAATCATTGAATCGTTAATATCAAAATATAAAATTGATGTGCTAATCAATAATGCAGGAATTGGAATCTTTAAACCTCTTACTGATTATACATATGAAGATTTCGATAGATTGGTGAAGACAAATCTTTACGGTGTTTTTAATCTTACTCATTTAGTTTTGCCCTCAATGATTCAAAATCAAAGTGGTGATATTATTTTTATTTCATCTTTAGCAGGGAAGAATGTTAATCCAGGTAGTACTGGATACTCAGCAACTAAATTTGCATTGACAGGTTTTGCCCATTCACTGATGCTGGAAGTTAGAAAGTACAATATCAGAATATGTCTTGTTCATCCAGGCTCTGTAGATACTGAGCTAATAGCAAATTTTAACCCAAGTGTTAATCGTGAAAGAATTTTAAAACCAATAGATGTTGTTGAACCGATTATAACTTTTTTGAAATTACCTGGAAGAGCAATGATGTCTGAGTTTGAGATTAGACCAACAAATCCATAAGAAATAAAATTTTTAGATTTATTGCCACTAAATGCTCAAAATTTATCTTACTTATCCAAAAATTTTTCAATTAATCATGTACTTAGACATCACTCATTCAATCAGTTTAGTTTCTACAAAAAGCTAACAAAGTTTATTTAGATTATTATTGCGATTTAAAAATTAAGAGCCTCACAGATGAGGGTGAACTGTGAGGCTTATGGGAATTAAGCAAGTAAGGAGGTTCAAAGTTTTTAATCTTTATCCCACCAGGGACCAAAACCTGCACCACATGGACCCCAACCTTTTCCCATTGGTGGTCTTCCATAAAATAGACCTCTTCCAAATCCTGGTTTTCTGAATCGTCTTTCTCCCCAGAATTCAGCTCTATATTTTTTGAAAGTTTCCTTTTGCTTTTCATCCAATAAATTGTAGATATTAAACCAGTGATCAATTCTTTGCTGATTCATTTTCGCTCGGATGTCATTCATCTTGCTCATTAGTTTTTCAATATTCTTTCTGTCAGGATTGGTTTTTCTCCATTCAGCACGGAGATCAATAGCTAATTTTTGAAGCTCATTCCTATAATCTGACATTACCTTAAAGTGCTCATCCCGAAGTTTCTGGATATCATCAATTTGTTTTTGTGTTAAATTTAATTTATCAATTAGATACTCTCTTCGAGGTTGAGCAGTTGTTATGGTATTCAAGCTAAGAAGGAAAGCAACTACAAGCATTAAGAAATTCTGTGTTTTCATTTTACTTCTCCATTTTTTATTCTCAGTTATTAGTTAATATTTTCATAGTTTTTGACATAAAAGGTGACAAGAAAGTTTAAATTGATTTTTTAAGTTTGGCTGATTAATTTTCTATAAAAGGAGCAAAGAATGAGAGGCCTAGTTTTCATACTTTTAATCTTAATCTATACATCTGGTTATTCTCAATCTTTAGCATCCGATTCTTCATCCGTAGAAAATGACGTTTACTTTGCTTATAAGAATGCGATGAAAGGTGTAATTTGGGCTATTGATAACTTACCCTTTAAGAAAGCAGCTACTTATAAAGATATTATTGAGAACAATCAGAAAGTTTGTTCGATTAAAGTGTTCAATCAAGAAGGGGGAATAAAAATAATTTCAATGGGGTTTTATAACTCTTCCACAGTTGAGATTACAACATACAAATCTATACCAGAGAAATTTAGGTAGTGTAATTATGCACAATTGCATTCCTTTAACTTTCCTGATTATTTAATATTTGCAATAATATTGTATTTTGTCTTCATGAAGATTTTAAAACTTACCTTCAATTCATTCAATTACCAAAATAATATTATCAATGTATTTTTTACTTTCATCTTTTGAAATTTCAAATTCAATTTCTTTAGGTTTTGAATTTACACGAAATTGTTTCAGAAATTTTTCTGATACTTTGATAGTATACTTCCCCGGGGTTAGTCCATAATAATAAAAACTACCATCACGAAAAGTATTAAGTAAAATTTCCTTCGAAGTATTTACATTCTGTATAATAACTTGTGCTCCATTAACAGGATTTCGTATAGCTCCCGATTTATGATAAACATAACCGGAAATTTCACCTCCTTTATAAAAGGGTAAATGAATAACTTTTACTGAATTGGGTTCAGTTTGTACCTCAAAGTGTTCAAACAGAGGAAGTAAATCATAACTTTTTTGCTCACCGAGATTAAAATTGTATTTATTATATGGTATTAAATCATTTATAATAAAAATTCCGTCTGAATATTCAGTCTTAGAATAGGGAATTGATGAAGATAAATCAGTATTTTTCACAAATTTTTCATCCTTATCTAATATTCCATTACCATTCAAATCTTCGAATATTGAAAATAGAATAGACGATTTATCAATTTGATGCATTTTATTAAAATATATATTATTTATCTCTTTTGAATAAATTATTGAGCCCTGAATAATTTGTTGTGCATAAGTCTCAAAATTAGAAGTACTCCAGTATCTTACATAAGGTAATTCGTGCATTAATTGAATAATAAACTGTTTATAATTCCCTGAAAAGTTTTGCTCACTCCAGAGTTGAAGTCTTAAACTTTTGGTTATGTTACTCGAAAAGCTTAAGGAAAGTGATTCAACTTTCTTGTTGCTAATAGATTGCATCAATTTGAAGTTAATAAGGTTACCTGTAAAATATTTTTTTGATTTAGTCAATCCAGAAAGAGTAATCGAAGAACCGTAAAATAAATGATTGTAAACAGATTTTGTTCTTGATTGTTTGATTTCTTGATAAGACAAACCAATGAAAGGATTGATTTTAGTTGCGTTAGAGTAGATGTAGAATCTGGTATCTAAAATATTTGACGACTCGAAATTTCTTTTATTAAAAGAGAATTGAGTTGAAATATAACTGGTCTTAAATTTTAATGGTAAACCGAAATTAAAATTGTATTCTTCATTAATTCGGGCGGGATTATAAAATGTGTTAAATCTGTACTTCGAATACGAGAAATTCAGATTCGCAAATGAAGTATAGATAGCAGAAAGGTTTACACGGGTACGACTTAAAGAAGAATGGTCAAAACTTAAAATATAATTTGAAGTTAATCTTGCGGATGTATGTAAAGTTAAATTAGGTTTCTTAATAGTATCAGGAAGAAATTCTAAGCTTATTTTATTCGTAAGCCAGTTAGTTATACCATATCCTAACTCACCTCTAAAAATTTTGGTTCTGGTATTATTTATCTTTCCACCAATGATTGAGTAATTTAATTCACCAGTTGGTAAGAGTTGAAAAGGTATTTGATAGACTTTTTTTGAAGTAGAGGATTTTCCTTCAGGACTAAAGAATCTTAATTCAATTGTTGATGATCCATAATTAAGAGGAATATCAAACTCAAAAAAACCTTCTTCGTTTGCCCTTGTTATGTTTATAAAATTATCGTTTATGTATAATTCAACAATGCTGTTAGGAATTGTTTTGTCTATAAGTTTATACTTACCAAAACTTTCTCTGGGTATTACAGGTTCATTGGAAATCTTGACTCCTCTGAGGAAATAATAAAAATCACCTTCATCAAAAAAGTCACCGAGCACTAATTGATTAAGATATTCGTTTTCAAAAACATATCTCCACCTGAAACTATGTATACTTTCCCATTTATTATATGAATAATTAATCGTTCTATCAATTTTGATGTCTCCGCCAAGAATTTCACCACCGAATCTTAAGTCAATGAAATAAGCAGGTTTATTATGAGCACCAATTAATTGATTTAGATTATAATCAAAAACAAAACCATTAGCGAAATGTTTTTTTCGTTTGAATAAAATTCTTGGTTCGTATTTCTCTATTTTTTTCTGTGCGGATGAGAGAAGTTTACGTTCAAGCTGTAGTTTAGTAATTATTGGTAGTGGTAATTGACTGGAAACTATGACACTTAAATTGCTTAAATCAATTTTAATTGTGATTCTGAGTAGTTTTTCAAGTATCGTGGGTTGTAAGTATACAGTGTTATCAATTAGAATATAATCTTCATCTCGTAGAGTTAAAAGAATGCTGTCCAAAATTATTTTCTTTTTTGATAAATCGATAATTGAAGGTGAATTCTCATCAGGGAAAGGGATAATGAACTGATTTTGTGATGAGATAAACTCAATTGGGATCATCAAGATTCTCGTAAATTCTGATAAAGATAGATAGTATCTATCATCAATAATTAATGAATTTATAAATTCATTAACAACATTCGAATATTTGAGAGTGAATAAGACCTCTTCATATTCTTCACTCGAGGATAGTTTTTCAGATATTGTTTCAATTGGTTTGTGATAAGTTATAATAAAACGATGTGAAGATACCAAATCATTTTTATCATTTTTACCGTAGATAGTTACTCGGTACTTAGCATTTTCTTGAATTATTCCTGACGGGATTGTAAATGTAGTATCTGTATATTGGAATTTACCTCTCGAATCGAATACTTTCTTTGGATGAGACTCATCTGAAATTTCCTCAAGAATAACATAATATTCTTTTACATTTTCTCTGCGAGTCCAAACAAATCTGGGGCTGGGATGATGAAGAATGTTTTGCTCAGAACTTTTTAATCGAGGCTCAACAATAGCAATCATTTCTGGTATTTCATATTTCTTTACTATGAAGAACCTTGGTTTCGAAGGAAGAATATTTCCATTCGAATATTTTGCCTTAACTATCCATTGATAAAGAATGCCTTCTTCGAGTGTTTTAGAATGTAAAGTTATCGAAGTATCTATGGTTGATTGCTCAATATCGGGATCTTGTGTTGTGATCTTTCTCTGTGGATGTTTTGTCTTGTAAATTAATAGAGTAAATTTTTCTACATTTTTTAATCTCGTCCAGCAAAAATTTATCGAATCGTCAGTAATTTCTTCCACATCAGGATAATTAAAACCTGGTCTAAGAGTTATAGGGAATTCTGCTGAAGGAATGTTTACAAAGAAAAATCTATCTGGTCCGTATTGTGATTTCCCGAATTGAAAATTTGATTTAACATTCCACGAATACAAATTATTATTCTCAATTATATTTTCTGGAATTTTTAAAGTTGTATCTTTAGAATGTTTAACAATGAAATGAAAAACAGTTTTAGATGAATCCTCACCAGTTAATTTTTTAATAATTACTTCATAGCCCGTAGAAAGTGGTACATTTAACCATTTGAGTGTGGGAGTTAAAGTCCTGATAGTATCAACAGGTTTGATTGAGTTATTGGTTTCATCAGTTTGGTAGAAGGCAGGAAGAAAAGATTTATGCTCTCGTACTTTCGATGATTTAAATGCGCTAATAATTAAATGAGTGTTACAAAGGTTCTGAAAAATCGAAATAATAGCCCAAAGGATGATTAAAATAATAGAATTGTAAAACCCTATTTTAAAATCTGATTTCTTTCTCACGCTTAATAACAGGTCTGATTAATATTTTACTTTCCGGGATATCTACTTTTTCTGTATTAAAAGCGGTTAATTCTAAAATGAGATGAGTAATAGGTTTTTCACGAGATATCGTAAACTCAGTGCTTCTTGTTAATTCAAAATAAACAGGTATATATTGAGTATCACTATGAAGAACATTGTTCAGACTATCTTTAAATGTGAAAATAAGATTACCAAAAAATGGGGAATTGCCTTCTCGTTTCAAATCAGCAAAGACCATAATCTTATTTGAATCCAATGAATATCTAACATTTTCTATATTGATTCCTGTTTCTGCAGGTTCTACTCTGTAAAGGCAAGTAGTTACCTGATTAATTTGAAATTTTATTCTTGCTTTAAAATCAGAATTTGATGTATCTTCAAATGTTGTTGAGGGTATTGCAGAAGTTACAATTCTTGTCCAGTAAGTTCCAGCATTTAATGTGTCTGGAGCTTTGATAGTTATTCGTACAACTTGTTTCTGGTGAGGATGAAGGAAAAATTTCCTTGGGAAAGCACGAGCATATTTTGCTATTGACCATACTTCACTCGAATCGTGTTCAATGTAATGCATGGTTAATTTACCTGTGGAATCGGATATGGGATAACCATATACAAAGGATATATTTACCTCATATACTTCATTTGATTCATTCTGAACAATATATGATCCTACTTTTAGCTTGTTATCAATGTGTATTATATAAGGAGATATTAAAACCTGAGAGTTAGCTAAGTTTGTCAGAAAAAACAAGCTTATGAATAGTCTTTTCATAAAATTTCCACAGTTATGATTATTGTTCCTGTATAGATTCCTGGTGATGCATTAATTGTATTAGATACAGTACCACCTAACCAGAAATAAACTATAAGGTTTCTTCTGATACGATTGAGTCTAAGTGGTGAATATGGGTTGAAATAAGTTCTTGAAGAAGCTGAATTACTAAATGAATAAGCTGAATATGAATTGTTGAAGTTGATATTGATTGTATTTAAACCATTTGATAATGTAGAAGGTAAAGTAAGACTAATAAGCAAATCTTTTCTTGGACTTACATTATGATATACTCTAAATCTGGCTGCGCCTGCATCTAAATCCGTAACGGTTTTATTATAACCTACAAATACATCACCAAAATTTAAATCGCTATCGATCAAAATATAAACCTGGCTGTAAAGTTGAATGGAAAACCAGGAAAACAATATTAGAGTTATCTTAAACATATTCTAATATCAAAATTTTTGAACAAATTTACTGAAAAATAAAAATTTGATTAATTATTAAAGAAAATATGTGGGATGACCTGAACAATAAATTCACTAATTTGATAAATTTTCAATAAGTGATGTTAATGGTTAAAATACCCGAATAGTTACCTTCTGTAGAATTTGGATTAACATTTAAAGTTCCACCTAACCATAAGTATAGGATTCCAGTACCATTTTCGTTCTCGACAGTGAGACTACTATTGTTCGGAATTTCGATAGGATTTGTATATGATGAGCTCTTACCTGTATGAACAAGAGTGGGGACAAAAAAGATAGAGGATGAGCTATTGGTATAATTATTTAAAAGTTCAATTGAAGAATAATTAACAAAAATATTTCTATAAGGTTCGGTTTTAAGTTTGAAGACAACTCCATCGGATGGAGTTTTAGTTTCAATAAATTCATTAGTCTGTAATACAATCTCGCCAAAATTAAGATCACCATTTAGTTTTTCAATTTGAATTCCTTTAATCAATTTACAGGTAATAGGAATGTTTATATTAGAATTATTCTGACTAATTGAACTTTGATAAGTTAATATTAAAAGAAGTATTGATGCTAATATTTTCATTATGTGCAATATGGTTTAAAAATGGGTAAAAATCAATAGGATACAGTTAGATTGAATATGCCTTCGTAGTCACCCTGAGGTTGATTAGATGAAATAGAAATAGTTCCGCCCACCCAGAGATACGCAATTCCAATACCATTGGAATTCACTAAATTAATTGAGCCACCATTACTCACGGATTTAGGAAGCAGATAATCCGGAGATGACCCTGTTGTTACCACTGAAGGGGTAAAAACTAATTGCCCGACTGTTCCCCCGAATTGATTAACCCAATTAATATTAGTTAAATTTTGTACTGAAAAATTAATTGTTACCGATCTACCAGGATGCCCCTCGATACGAAATAGACTGCCAAACTGAGGGGATAAATTTATCTCCATGGTGGAACCTGTGAGTATTATCTCCCTAAAATTGATCTGCCCGTTAATCGTAGTAACTGAAAGTGGCATTATAAGATTAACATTTGCAGCTAAATAATTGCTACTGTTTTGCGAAAAGATAAAATCGTTTATCGATACAAAGATTATAAATAGCGATATTAGCTTCTTACTCATATCGCTAATTTATAAAAAAATTTTTGTGTTTGAATAAAAAGATAAAGGCATCTCTCTTGGAGATGCCTTTCGATAGGAAGAGTTGATGAGTGTTATGTTAATAAGCGACAGTAATATTGAAGGTTCCTACATAATCTCCATGTGGTTGATTTGCTGCAATTGCCAAAGAACCACCGACCCATAAATACAAATAACCGTCTCCAGCCTGATTAACAAGCGTATATGAGTTACCACTCACAACATCATTCGGATTGTTATAGGTTTGATCAGAACCAGTATGTTTAACGGTTGGTGTGAAGGTCATCGTACCATTTGAACCACCATTAGAAGCTACCCATGCATTATTATCAAGTGTAACGCTACTAAATGTGATCGTTACACTTTTATTTGGATGACCAATAACTCTAAAGTTAGCTCCCGAAGCTGGGGTGATAGAAGGAGTTTGTGCACTTCCGTTCAGAATTATCTCACCAAAGTTGAGGTTACCACCAATAAGCGAGATTGATAAACCTTTCTTCAGTTGAGCTAAAACCTGAACAGAGGCACTTGCACTTGATTGTGCGTAAGAGAAAGATGTTAATAAGATTATGGCTGCGAATGTATAAGTTAAGCGTCTCATATGTACCTCCGTTTTTTAGTTATTATTGTTTTGTCTTTCATTTTTTCAATTCACTCTGTTTGATTATATAAAACAAAGGCTGTGCCAGCTTTAAAATTTGATTTTTTGAGATTTTATAAACGTTCAATTGGAATGTGTTGGTTAATATTAGCCAGCTGGATAAATTTATTTTATGTAGAAATTAGTATTGAATAGAATGGGAGTTTAGAAAATTTTGGTTCATATTATCTCAGTCTTATTCAACAGAAAGTTGAAATTTCAACTTGTATAACCGCAAATGCTGAGCAGTTTTTATGTCACTCTTACAATTTATGTCGGAGAAAATTCTTTGTAAGTATGTACGAGTTATTGCATCGTGAAATTGCTTTAATTAATTTTCGAAAAATTGGTGGTACTATGTTCGCAAAAGTATTTTCTGCAGCAACATATGGAATTGATGCTATAATTGTGGAAGTAGAAACACATATTGAAAGTCAGGTTCCTGCTTTTGCAATAGTTGGACTTCCAGATAATGCTGTCAAAGAAAGTCGGGAAAGAGTAATTGCAGCAATTAAGAATTCAGGATATTCTTTTCCGTCAAAAAAGATAACGATTAATCTTGCTCCTGCAGATATCAAGAAAGAAGGCAGTCTTTATGATCTCCCAATTGCTCTCAGTATTCTTCAAGCAAATGAGTCAATTCAACTTGATAATTTGTCTGATTATTTAATACTTGGTGAACTATCTCTTGATGGAATGTTAAGGCCGGTTCATGGAATACTTCCCATTTGCATGCGTGCGAAGCAAAATGGATTTAAAGGTGTTATTCTACCAGAGAAAAATGCATTAGAGGCAAGTATTGTAGATGGAATTGATATTTATTCTGCGAACAGTTTGAATGGATGTATTGAAATTTTAAGTAATATGGAGACAAAATCTCCTATCAAAACCGATATACGAGCAATCTTTGAAAAAGCAATCGATTATCCAATTGATTTTTCAGAAGTTAAGGGACAGGAAAATGTTAAGAGAGCCCTCGAAGTTGCAGCAGCCGGTGCTCATAATATCTTGATGATAGGTCCTCCCGGCTCTGGGAAAACAATGCTTGCAAGAAGATTGCCAACGATACTACCTATCCTAACATTTGAAGAAGCACTTGAAACTACAAAAATTCATTCAGTAGCAGGATTATTAAATCATGATCAACCAATTATTACTAATAGACCTTTCAGAAATCCTCATCATACAACCTCAGATGTAGCCTTAATCGGTGGTGGGAGCTACCCGAAACCTGGTGAGGTTTCTTTTGCTCATAATGGAGTGCTTTTCCTCGATGAATTACCAGAGTTTAAGAAAAATGTACTTGAAGTTTTAAGACAACCATTGGAAGATCGAAAAGTAACAATAAGCCGTTCTAAACTTACACTTGAATTCCCTTCAAACTTTATGCTTGTCGCAGCAATGAATCCATGTCCTTGTGGTTATTATACTGATCCATCGAAAGAGTGCACATGTACAATGCAACAAATTCAAAAATACCTTGCAAAAATTTCAGGTCCATTATTGGATAGAATTGATATTCATATTGAAGTACCAGCAGTAAAATTCAAAGAACTTTTAACATCATCTCAAGGGGAAAGTTCTAAAAACATAAGAGAGAGAGTAACTAAAGCGAGAGAAATTCAATTAAAAAGATTTAAAGATTATCCAGGTATCTATTCAAACGCGAGTATGAATAATAAACTTGTGAAAAAATTCTGTGTTATTGATTCAGTTGGAGAGGAATTATTAAAAAATGCGATAACGAAATTAGGTCTTTCCGCTCGTGCCTATGATAGAATTTTAAAAGTGTCACGAACAATTGCGGATTTAGAAGGTAGTGATAAAATTCAACCTCACCATATCAGTGAAGCTATTCAATATAGATCACTAGATAGAAGTCACTGGGGGATTAGTTAATCAAATTTTTCAAATGTTCTAATTGTTGATAGGGTTGTACTTTAATGTAAATGTTTTATTGAATTAGATTAATCGAAATGATTGTGCTCTATTGCAGTGTAAAATTGACAACGGCTCATTCATAATAAAACAAAGTTAGAATTTTTTGATATTTAATGTGACCGGGGTAAAGCAAATGAATCTAATTATTAAACCCAATGAAACCTGATAAAAACTACCGAGTAAAACAGCACAGAATTTGGGTAAATTTTAACTCAGATAATAAAATCATTGCTTAAAGGAGGATAATATATGAATCTAAATAAATTTACATTAAAATCTCAGGAGGCAATCGCGCATGCCCAGGAGATTGCTCAGAATTATTCAAATCAACAGATTGAACCTGTACATTTATTGGCTGCATTGATCCAATCCAGCGATGGAATCGTTCTGCCTATTCTTCAAAAATTAGGTGCAAATGTTAATTACATCAAACTGAAGATAAATGAAGAATTGGAACGCCTCCCGAAAGTAACAGGCGCTTCGGTGGGTAATCAATACCTCTCGCAAAATCTTGCAAAAGTTTTTGATAATGCTCTCAAAGAAGCAAATGCTCTAAAAGATGAATACATCAGTACCGAACACTTGTTAATAGCTCTTTCTTCTGATTCTACGAATGTTGGTAAGTTACTCAATAGTCAGGGTGTTACAAAAGAAAATATTTTGAGAGTTCTAAAAGACATAAGAGGAACTCAAAGTGTTAGGTCACAAAATCCTGAGGAGACTTACCAGGCTTTAATAAAATATGGTCGAAATCTTAACGAACTTGCAAAGATGAATAAACTTGATCCTGTGATTGGTCGTGAAGATGAGATAAGAAGAGTATTGCAAGTTCTTTCAAGGCGAACTAAGAATAATCCAGTTTTGATTGGTGAACCTGGAGTTGGTAAGACTGCAATTGCTGAAGGACTTGCACATAGAATTGTTCAGGGTGATGTTCCAGAAAATCTGAAGACAAAACAAATTGTCGCACTCGATATGGGTGCATTAATTGCGGGAACACAATTTCGTGGACAATTTGAAGAAAGACTTAAAGCTGTTCTAAAAGAAGTACAGGAATCAAATGGTGAGATTATTCTTTTTATAGATGAGTTACATACTCTTGTCGGAGCTGGCGCTGCACAGGGAGCTGTTGATGCTGCAAATATTCTCAAACCCGCACTTGCTCGAGGTGAATTACATTGCATCGGCGCTACAACAATAGATGAATACAGAAAACACATAGAAAAAGATCCCGCTCTTGAAAGAAGATTTCAACCGATTCTTGTTGATGAGCCAAGCGTTGAAGATACAATTTCAATATTACGTGGATTGAAAGAAAGATATGAAGTTCATCATGGAGTGCAAATAACTGACTCAGCCATAGTTGCTGCTGCTCAACTATCTTATAGATATATAACAGATAGATTCTTACCCGATAAAGCAATTGATTTAATTGATGAAGCTGCATCAAAACTTAGAATTGAAATTGATTCAATGCCAGAAGAATTAGACATTCTTGATAGAAAAATAAAACAACTCGAGATTGAACGAGAAGCATTAAAACGAGAGATTGAATTATCGGGAGTACAAACAGATTCAGCTACAAGAGAAAGATTGGCAATTATCGAAAAAGAGATAGCAGATGCGAGAGAGGAGTTTAACGCACTGAAAGCTCACTGGCATAAAGAGAAAGAGTTAATTAAATCCATCAGACAGATGAAAGAAGAAATTGAAAATCTGAAACATCAGGCAGAGACTCATGAACGTGAAGGTGATTATGCGAAAGTTGCAGAGATTCGATATGGTCAATTATTAAATCTACAAAAAGAGCTTGACAAAAAGACTCAAGAACTTTCAGAGGTTCAAAAAGATAAGAAAATGTTGAAAGAACAGGTTGATGCTGAAGATATCGCAGAAATTGTTGCAAAGTGGACAGGTATCCCTGTTCAAAGAATGCTCGAGAGTGAAAAATCCAAACTATTAAACCTCGAAGAAAGGTTACATCAACGAGTGGTTGGGCAGGAAGAAGCTGTTACCGCTGTTGCAAATGCTATCAGAAGAGCAAGAGCTGGTTTGCAAGATCAAAATCGACCGATAGGTTCGTTCATATTTATTGGTACAACGGGAGTTGGAAAAACAGAACTTGCAAGAGCTCTGGCTGAATTTCTTTTTAACGATGAACGAGCTATGATTAGAATTGATATGTCGGAGTACATGGAAAAACATTCAGTGAGTCGTTTGATCGGTGCTCCCCCAGGTTATGTTGGTTACGAAGAAGGTGGCCAGTTAACCGAAGCAGTCAGACGAAAACCATATTCCGTTGTTCTTCTCGACGAAATTGAGAAAGCTCATCCAGAAGTTTTCAATGTTCTGTTGCAAGTTCTCGATGAGGGTAGATTAACTGATAGCAAAGGTAGAACAGTTAATTTCAGAAATACTATAATTATAATGACTTCTAATATTGGTTCACATTTGATTCAAGAGAAATTGCAGGATTTAAATGAAGAAAACCGTGAAGAGATTATGGGTGAATTGCGTATTCAGTTAAGTAATCTATTAAGACAAACAATTAGACCTGAGTTTCTTAACAGAATAGATGAAATAATTCTGTTCAAACCACTAACCAAGTCTGAAATACTTAAGATAGTTGATTTGCAATTAGCCAATGTTGGACGAATGCTCGCAGAAAAAGATATTACTCTTGAAGTTACAGAAGAGGCAAAAGAATGGCTTGCAGAAGTCGGGTTTGATGTTACTTATGGTGCAAGACCATTGAAACGCGCAATCCAAAGACTCGTACTTAATCCTTTGTCTGAAGAAATTCTTAAAGGATCAATTCAAGAAGGTGATAGCGTGCGTATTGATTTAGGTGAGCAAGGCAAATTGGTATTTACACCTTACAAAGTGGAAGAAGTTTAATTGATGATTAAATTACTCTTCGAGTCGAGTAAAGTCCTGCAATTATTTGCAGGACTTTTTATTTTAGAAAGTAAGTGTTGTTAATAAATTTTTTCAGTTTTATCAAATTGAGAGGATGTTTGTTATATTTGTGAAGGAGTGAATTTATGCACAGAGTAATTACAAATTCTAAGCTTGCAAAACCTTTTTTGAAATGGGCTGGAGGAAAATCGCAACTAATTAACCAGTTTGTTTTTTTATTTCCTGAAGAACTTAAAAGGGGAGAGATAAAAAACTATTGTGAACCATTTTTGGGAAGTGGAGCAGTATTTTTTTACATTGCTCAAAATTATCCTATTGAAAAAGCTATATTATCCGATATTAATGAAGAAATTGTATTGACCTTTAATGTTGTAAAGAAAAATACTAAGGAATTGATTCAGAGATTAAAAGGATTAAAAAAGGAATTTCTAAAACTTGACGATTCCAAGAGAAAAACTTTTTATTATAATTTGAGAGAAGAATTCAACGAATCAAAAAAATTAATTGATTTCAATAACTTTTCAAGTAAGTGGATAGATAGAGCTGCCCAGGTAATTTTTTTAAATAAGACTTGTTATAATGGATTATTTAGATTTAATAAAGAAGGTGGATTTAATGTACCTTATGGAAGGTATAGTAATCCTTCAATTTTTTCGGAAGAAAATTTAATCAATGCATCCCAAGTTTTACAAATTGCAGAAATTATTCGAATAGATTTTGAAAATATAACCAACTACTTAAAAGGTAAATTTTTTATTTATTTTGATCCTCCATATAGACCATTAAATAATACATCCAACTTTACATCTTATGATAAGACGGATTTTACAGATAAAGATCAAATCAGATTAGCTAAATTTTTTAAGTTATTAAGTGAAAAAGGTCATAAGTTAATGTTAAGTAATTCCGATCCAAAAAACATAAATCCTGATGATAATTTTTTTGATGATCTTTATAAAGAATTTAACATTCACAGAGTAAAAGCACTTCGGGTAATAAATAGTAAATCAGAAAGACGTGGTGCTATTAATGAACTGGTGATAACAAATTATTAAGATACTATATGGATAGACAAACCGCTATAAATAAAATAAAGGAAATAATTGGTTGTGATTTGGTTAAATTAGCTGAGCAATATGGGATTACAATTTTTAAAAACAATAAGAAAAACAAAGGATGGGCAGGTCAAGTTATAGAAAGATATTTGGGGTTGCCTTTAAACAGTGCTCAATCTCCGAATTTTGGTTCATGGGAACTGAAAACAATCTCATTGAAAAGATTGAAAAATGGTCAGCTCAAAGTAAAAGAAACTATGGCTATAACGATGATAGATCCATATAATGTTAAGAATACAGATTTCGAAAGCAGCCATTTGTTACAAAAGCTACAAAAAATAGTTATTGTTGCACGAATCTGGGAAAATAAACAGGAAACATCTTCAATTTTATTTGGGGTTACACAATTTGATCTTAATTCACCTGAAATTTATAATCAAGTCAAGAAAGATTATGAACTAGTTCGGCAAACAATAATAGAGAAAGGATTTAGTGCTTTAACGGGTAAGATGGGAGTATTTATCCAGCCTCGTACAAAGGGTCCTGGTCATGGTAGTACTTCTCGTGCATTTTATGCTCGCGTACAGTTTTTGATGAAAACAATCTTTCTAAATTTGGAAGAATATTAAGCTATGTCTAAACGAAAAAAAGATTTTGAAGATATATCAACTAAAAGAATTTTTGATAAGATTTCTGAATATGAACCATCAGAATTTGAAAAAGAATTAACAACAGTTTGGTCTTTTCCAACTCGAGGGAATTGGGCAACACATAATTCAAAATATAGAGGTAACTTTGCTCCTCAAGTTGCAAGAAATTTAATTTTAAATTACTCGGAAGAGGGTGAATTAATACTGGATCCAATGGTCGGTTCTGGTACAACATTAATCGAAGCCAAGTTACTGAATAGAAATGCGATTGGTGTTGATATAAATGAAGAATCTGTGGAAATTTCTTTGGCTGCAATTAATTTTGAATATGAGAAGAATAAATCTAAGCAGGAAGTAATACTTGGAGATGCTAGAGATTTATATTTTATTGGAGATGAACAAATAGATTTAATTATTTGCCATCCTCCATATTTTAATCTTGTAGAATATTCAGAAGGTAAAAACGAAAATGACTTATCCTCGTTGAAAAATATTTCGCAATTTTTATTTGAGATGTCAAAAGTTGCAAGTGAGTTGTTTAGAGTTCTAAAACCAAACAAATATTGTGCTGTTTTAATAGGTGATACAAGAAAAGCGCAACATTATGTTCCCCTTTCTTATTACGTTTTTAATTTATTTTTGGAGAAAGGTTTTGCTCTGAAGGAGGAGATCATCAAAATTCAACATAATTGTACATACTCAAAAAGATGGGAAAAGAAAGCAAGAGATTATAAATTTTATTTAATTATGCATGAACATCTTTTCATTTTCCGCAAACCCAAACATGATGAAAATCTTTCCAGAATTAAATGGTCGATGAAAAGATAATTTTGTGGGAAATTAATATATTGTTACGCAAACAATTAATTTTTTAATTGTAAAACTGAACTAAATTAAGATTTGTTCTGTTTTAGGAAATGATAATATTAAAACTTGAGGGATTTATTTTATGGCAATTTTACCAATAAATATCTATGGTGATGAAATTCTTCGGCAAAAAGCGAAGAAGGTTACTAAATTAGACGATTCAATCTTGAATTTTATTGAAGATATGTTTGAAACAATGAAACAAAGTGACGGAATTGGACTTGCTGCAACTCAAGTTGGCAGAAGATTACAGATTCTTATCGCTGACGTATCGGAAATCGAAGGTTATGAACATACTAAACCTATGATTGTAATCAATCCGAAAATTCTTTTATCTGAAGGTGAATCAACAATGGAAGAAGGATGTTTATCTCTGCCAGGACTCAGAGTGAATGTTACCAGACCCGAAAAAATTAGGCTCAGATATAACGATTTAGAATTGAAAGAACATATTGAAGATTTTGATGGATTACAGGCAAGAGTTCTTCAACATGAGATTGATCACCTGAATGGAAAATTAATCATAGATTATCTCTCGAAGACTGAAAGAGAAAAAGTAAAACCTCTTCTCGAAAAAATGATCAAACGGGAGATTGAGGTTCATTATCCTATAACTTCCTATCAAGTCCAACCTAAATAAAATCAATTTTAATTTTTCTTTCCAAATTTCTATCTTTGCATTGAAATTTTTGAAAATATGGGCAGATAGCTCAGTTGGTAGAGCAATGGACTGAAAATCCATGTGTCGGCGGTTCGATTCCGTCTCTGCCCACAAAATCCCGACTTCGGTCGGGATTCTTGTTTTATGGCAAGCGAAAAAGTTATTTTTTAATGGATTAATTTTATTTCAACAAATTAATGTTGTGGGTCAAAAGAAGAGTAATTTACTCAAAGTAGGAAGGTTAAATAAAATTTAAATCAAACTTGTGCCGGTAATTAACTTATAAATTTCGAGATATTTTTCACTTGTTTTTTGTATGATTTCGTCGGGTAAATCGGGAGGAGGTGGTTGTCGATTAAATCCTATTTTGATTAAGTAATCTCTTAAGAATTGTTTATCCAGACTTTCCTGTGAATTTCCTTTCTGATATTTTTCAATTTGCCAGAATCGACTTGAATCAGGCGTTAACAATTCATCAATTAAAATAATTCGATTGTGTATTTCTCCAAATTCCATCTTTGTATCAGCGATGATGATTCCACGGGTAAACGCGAAATCGAAACAGGATTTGTAAATCTCTATTGATTTATTCTTGATAAATTCAATTTTTTTAGAACCAATTAATTTCTTCGCTTCTTCTTCTGTTATATTCACATCATGTTTACCAGCTTCTTCTTTTGTTGCTGGAGTAAAAATAGGATAAGGAAGTTTATCTGATTCAACTAATCGATCAGGAAGAGAAACACCACAGATACTTCTATTTTTCTTGTATTCTTCCCAGCCCGAACCTGCGAGATATCCACGAACAACACTTTCGATAGGAATCGGTTTTGTTTTCCTGACAAGCATGGAGCGATCTTTTAAAAATTCGATGTATGGTTTACATTCGGAAGGAAATTCATTAACATCTGTAGTAATTAGATGGTTTTCAATAATTTCATTTGTAAATCTGAACCAGAATTCAGACAATTTTGTAAGTACAATTCCTTTATAGGGAATTCCCTGATTCATCACAACATCAAATGCAGAAATTCTATCAGTTGAAACAATTAGCAGGTAATCACCAAGATCATATATATCTCTGACTTTCCCTCGTTTTAATAATTTTAGATCTTCGAAATTTGTCTCGAGTATAATTTTAGGATTCATTTAGTTTTAATCAGTTGATATAAATTAATGTATCTAATGTTGAATTGCCTATACGGTAAAATTTAAAGAAATAAGATTTACCGGAAGTCAAGCGAAATGAATCTTGAATTTCTATCTGACCGAGTACCTGAATGCAAACAATTTCCTTTTTAATCTTTGAATAATATTTAATAAATACTGTATCGTTTGTTACATAGAATTCTCGAGTGTGATATTCATTACATGGTGTTGGTATCGTTAAATTTATTTTAAAATTCACAATACCTGAAGAATTTGAAATAACCTCAATTTTATTAACGGATGCCCATTGATGATACAAATATTCATCATTATCAAGAATATTACAGGAAATAAGAGAAATCGAAAGTGTATAAACTAATATCACAAAAATTTTTTTAATCATCGCAAACATGTGAGGTGTCTTCCTCCATCGATGATTATCGTTTCTCCTGTTATCCAACTTGCTTTATCAGAAGCGAGAAAATAAATTAAGTCAGCAATTTCTTCAGGTGTTCCCACTCTTCCAATCGGATGCGTTGTTTTGCTGTGTTCTAAAAATTTCTGATAAGTTTCAACATCCATTCCAGCATTCAAATGACAATTCGTAACAACAACACCTGGGTTCACCGCATTCACTCGTATTCCTTTAGGAGCAAGTTCAAGCGCTGCACAACGAGTTAAATGATCAACCCCTGCTTTACTAACACAATATGCAAGAACATTAGCAAAGCTTCTAACTCCTGTGACACTTGAAATGTTAACAATAGAACCTTTCTTCTTTTCTAAGAGAGGTATACAAAGATTCATTAGATGAAAAACTGATGTCAGGTTAGTTTCGATGATTTCATTCCATGCGTCAAGAGAAGTATTTTCAATCGTGCCGTTTTTGAGAATGCCGGCTGCATTTACAAGAACATCCAGTTCATAATTATTTGATTTCAAGTATTCCACAACAGCAATTCGTTGTTCTTTATCTGAAACATCAGCCTTAAATATATCTATCCTATTATAGTATGTAGATTTTAATTCATTTAATTTAGATTGATTTCTTCCTACAGCAATAGTAAAAAAACCTTCTTCCAAGAATTTTTTTAATGTAGCGTTACCAATTCCGCTCGTTGCACCAGTTATTAAAGCAATTTTCTCCATTCATTTACTCCAATTTTTTGTTTTCTCAAAAATAACAAAAAAGTTTGCTTTTAGTTAACAATTGAAAAATATGAAACCTATGATTCATTCAGCTTAATTGATGATAAATTCAAGTATTGAAAGGTTTGAATAATTATTTTTGAACAAGAAACAGAAAAGATTGGCAAAGCGAAAGAGTGATTAATTAAAATATCATAAGTAATTTTTTTTAAGTGATTTTAGTTTTCTAATTCCTTAATTAATTTTGAATAAATTATGACAATCCCAAATCAACTTACGGTAACGCGGATTATTCTTACACCTTTATTTGCAATTTTATTCATTTCCAATGATTTAACACTAAATCGCATTTCATTATTCGTTTTTTTGATTGCTGCACTTACAGATTGGTATGATGGCTGGTTAGCCCGAAAGTTTAATTATATCTCTGAGCTTGGCAAATTTCTGGATCCACTTGCCGATAAAATTTTGACATCTACTGCATTTTTTTGTTTTGTTTATATTGATTTACTCAATTTCTGGATGGTTTTAATCATAGTGATACGAGATATTTTAATTACATTGTTAAGAATTTATGGCCAATCAAAAAAACACTCATTTTCAACCAGCTATCTTGCGAAGGTTAAAACTTTTGTGCAGATGACTTTTTTATATTATTTGTTGATTGCTCATATAGGAATTAAAAAAAGTCTATTTAGTTTTATTCCGCAAGATTATTCCAGTTTTCTGTTAAATCAAAAGTTTATTGATTATTCGATGATTGTTATTACATTAATCACGGTGTATACTGGAATTGAGTATTTTTATCAAAATCGTTACACATTAAAGGAGTTGTTTAGCTAATGGTTAAGCAGAAACTATCAGTCTTTGAATGGTTAAAATTGTTTTTTGCTACTGGATTTTTTTCAGGATATTTCCCAATTGCATCCGGGACAGTTGGTTCACTGCTCGCGATTTTGATCTTTTATTTTGTCCCCGAATTTTCTGAGCCTTATCTTTTGGTCTTGATGATTTTATTGTTCACGGTTATTGGAATCTGGACATCAGATTTTGCAGAGAAAATCTATGGGTTCGATCCACCGGAAGTTGTGATTGATGAAATAGTTGGAATGTGGATTACTATGCTTTTTGTACCAAAGACAATTTTACTTTCCATTATTGGATTTATATTATTTAGAATTTTTGATATTGTCAAACCATTTCCTGCAAAACAAAGTCAGAACATAAAAGGTGGAATTGGAATAATTCTGGACGATACTATCGCAGGAATCTATTCTCTTGTTTGTATTCATCTGATAATGATAATTTTTCCGGAGGTGAAGAATTTATGAATAAAGTCGTTATCATTTCGATCGGAGATGAGATTTTAATTGGGCAAACAATCAACACTAATGCAAGTTTTATAGGAGAAAAGTTAACATCTATTGGTTTTGAAATTGATAGAATTTTTGTTGTGGGAGATAACAAAGAAAAAATACTCGAAACATTTTCATTAGCAGAAAAACTTGGTGATTTCATTTTTGTAACAGGTGGCCTTGGACCCACTCATGATGATATTACTCGTACATGCATTCTTGAATATTTCAAAACAAGATTACGATTCGACGAAGAAACCTTCGAACGAATAAAGAGATTATTTGAAAGAAGAAACATACCAATGCCTGAGATTAATCGTGAGCAAGCAATGGTTCCGGAAATTTCAAAAGTTATACCGAATGATTATGGTACTGCTCCAGGTTACGATATAGCAAGGAATGGAAAAAGATTCTTCATTATGCCTGGTGTACCTTATGAAATGAAAGGTATGATGGAAAAAACAATTTTACCTGAATTGCAAGATTACATAAAGTCAAAAAATATTTATTACAATCAGAAAAATCTTTACACAACTGGAATTCCTGAATCAGCATTATATACTCAATTGCAAGATTTAAGACCATTATTTGAAGAAGTGAAAGTTGCGTTTCTTCCGAGTCAATTTGGAGTTAAGATTCGTTTATCAATGAGAAGTGACAGCGAAGAAAAGAATTTACAAAAAATAAAATTTGTGGAAGAAAAAATTCGTGAGCGTGTCAATCAGTATATCTTTGCAGATGAGGATATTCCCCTTGAAGAAGTAATTGGAAAAATATTAACTGAAAAAAAACTGAAACTTGCTGTTGCTGAATCGTGCACTGGTGGTTTAATTTGTCATAGAATTACAAATATTCCCGGTAGCAGTAATTACTTTGAAAGAGGAGTGGTGAGTTATTCTAACGAATCGAAAGTCGAAATTCTTGGAGTCAATATTGAAACTATAAAAAAATATGGTGCAGTAAGTGAACAGACAGCCATTGAAATGGCAAGAGGCATTAGAAAAATTTCCGGAGCTGATATTGGTATTTCAACAACGGGAATTATGGGACCAACAGGGGCAACAGAAACCAAACCAATTGGTCTCGTCTACATTGGTTATTCTGATGATGAAAGAGAATTTGCTCAGCAATTTAATTTTGCAGATAATCGAATTAGAAATAAAGAACGAACTTCTCAGGCTGCACTTCAGATACTGTGGAAGGTGTTGAAAGACAAGTGAACAATGTTCATGGTCATAATTGCTTTTTATTTTTATCTAAACTCAAATTTTGACTTAAAAAATAATATAAATTTTCTAAATGCTTAAAAAGATTCAATTATGAAATTGAGGTTATTTTTTGCAGTAAATTTTAATGAAGCTGTTCGGGAAAAACTTTTTTACATTTCATCTCAACTTCAAAAATTTGATGAACCTATCAAATTCGAAAGAATTGATAAATTACATTTGACTTTGCTCTTTCTTGGAAATGTAGATGAGATGCTACTTCCTGATTTACAATTTAAGGTAAGTGAAATTTCACATAAATACAATCAGACGAAATTAATGTTTGATAAACTTGGAGTGTTCAAGAATTATAATCAACCTCGTGTTATATGGATTGGAACGAAAGAAAATCAGATTTTAAGAGAGCTTTCTCTTGATTTGAAGAGAATCACGAATCAACTTGGAATTCAAACTGATGAAAAAGAATTCTCTCCACACATTACACTCGGCAGAGTGAAAGGTAAGTTATCTGAACGCTGTGTAAATTTTTTGAAGAATTATTCTTTTGAACCATTCGAAAGCGATGTGAAAACATTTGAATTAATGGAAAGTAAACTTGAGCCTTCTGGTTCAAAGTACTCAATTAAATACAGTTTTTACTTAATTGAAAAATAAATTACCATTGCGAGTTGAATCAAGGTTTTTCAAATTTTGTTTTAAAATTCACAAATTCGAATAGCATAAAAATTTAAATGAAAGGGAATAAAGATGGCAGACGAAAGAGAAGAAAAACTTAAAATCTTGAAAGAGACCATCAATTTAATTGAAAAAACTCATGGAAAAGGCTCGATAATGAGATTGGGTGATCAACCCGCTCAAACTTATGATGTAATTTCCACAGGTTCTATATCACTCGATTATGCTTTAGGAATAGGTGGTGTTCCACGAGGAAGAATCATTGAAATTTTTGGTCCTGAATCCTCCGGTAAGACAACCACATGTTTACATATAATTGCTGAAGCTCAGAAGAATGGTGGAATTGCAGCATTGATTGATGCAGAGCATGCTTTTGACATTAATTATGCGAAAAAGCTCGGTGTCGATACAGATAACCTGATTTTAGCTCAACCAGATTTTGGAGAGCAGGCACTTGAGATTCTTGATTCATTAATCCGAAGTAATGCTATTGATGTAATTGTGGTTGATTCAGTTGCAGCACTTGTACCTCGCTCGGAAATTGAAGGTGAAATGGGTGATGCTCACATGGCTGTACAGGCCAGACTGATGTCGCAGGCTTTGAGAAAAATTACTGGTGTTACTTCAAAATCAAATACCTGTGTAATCTTCACGAACCAATTGAGAAGTAAAATTGGAGTTGTCTTTGGAAATCCGGAAACAACTACAGGTGGTAATGCACTTAAGTTCTATGCATCAGTCAGACTCGATATTAGAAGAATTGGTGCAATCAAAGAAGGAAATGACATAGTTGGTTCGAGAGTTAAGGTGAAAGTTGTAAAAAGTAAAGTTGCGCCACCTTTCAAAGAAGTTGAATTCGATATTCTATTTAACGAAGGAATTTCAAAAGCTGGTGAATTAATTGATTTAGGAATTGAACATGGATTAATTCAAAAAAGTGGTGCCTGGTTGACATTCGATGGAGAAAGATTTCAAGGAAGAGAACAATTGAAGAACAAGCTGAAAGAAGATTCTCAATTATTGACAAAATTGGAGACTCAGGTGAAGGTAAAACTTGGATTAATAAAGCAGGATGAATTACAACAGGAAGAACCAGCAAAAAAATCTAAAGCAGAAAAATCGAAATGATTTCACTTCTTAAGGTTGAAAGAAAAGGTAAGAAAGTTCAACTTACCTTTTCTAATTCAACCACAATCAAAGTTAGTAATGATATTTTCAATAAATACAATCTTTCACCCGGCAAAACTTTAAGTGATGAAATCATATTTCATTTAATTAAAGAGAACGAATATTTCGAAGCAAAAATCTCTGCGCTGAGATATCTATCTATAAGAAACCATTCTTATAATGAGCTTCACAAAAAATTATCGAGAAAGAAAATATCCGATGATGTTATTAAACAAGTTCTTGATGAACTACAAGATTCAAATTATCTGAATGATAGAAAGTTTGCCGAACAATTTTATACTGAATTAGTAGGTAAGTTTTTTGGACCACTCAAAATTAAAAACGAAATGTTAAAAAGAGGAATTGCCTTAAAGATAATTGAAGAGTTGTTGGTTGATTATTTTAATAATGATGATTTGCAAAAGGAAGTGATTAAGAAATATCTTACAAAAAATAAATTTCCCGGTAAAATCAGAACAAAGAATGACTTACAAAGAATATACAAACACCTTCTAAATAGGGGATTTTCCTCTTCTGTTATATTGAGTGTATTGAGAGAGAAGTATAATTCAATTTCAGATGAAATTTAAGACCTCGTTTAACTAAAAGTTCGTATTGGTGTATTTTTGTGCATTATAATTTTCTAATTTGAAATCACACTCTAATTTTTATCAGCATAAGGCTCATAAATGGAAAACAAGATTGAGATAAAATTCAAAAGACTTTCAGATAAATTTGCTGATATTCCATTACCAGCATATTCAACAGTAGGATCGTCTGGGATGGATCTACGTGCAGCTGTGGAAGATGATGTAATTGTAAAACCATTTGAAACAGTATTAATCCCAACAAATCTTGCAGTAGAAATTCCCAGTGGTTATGAAGGACAGGTTCGCCCAAGAAGTGGGTTAGCTGCAAAAAATTTTGTATCGGTTCTTAATACTCCAGGTACAATTGATTCTGATTATCGTGGTGAAATTAAAGTTATATTGACAAATTTCGGTAAGGATGATTTTATTGTTCATCGTGGAGATAGAATCGCTCAACTTGTGATTACTAAAGTTGAAAGAGTTAAGATTGTGGAAGTTGATGAATTGAATCAAACTTCGAGAAATCAAGGTGGATTTGGTCACACAGGGATAAAATAAAAATGAGTTATAAAAATTCTGAAAACAAATCATATGTTAATATTCTAACAGGAATAGTAGGAGCTTTACTATTCGCTGTTTTGCTCTATCTTTCCAAATCAATCATAACTCCTCTACTTATCTATTTTTTAATTCTTGTTTTATACATTTTTAATCGGGAAGAAAAAATAATTCGTATATTATTTTATCTTTCGTCGGTTATTTTTGGTTTATGGATTTTCAATGAACTGTTTTCAATTTTAATCCCGTTTATATTCGCATTTTTTATTGCTTATTTACTTAATCCATTTGTAAAATTTTTTGAAAAAAGAAAAATCCCTATGTGGCTTGGAAGTTTGATATCTATTCTGTTGTTCTTTGGGTTTATTGGTTTATTGCTTTCGATGATTATTCCACCATTTATTACTCAAGTAACTATCTTGATTTCAACAGCACCAGAGAAGTTTAAGTTGCTTCAGGATTATATTAACACTTCATTACTGCCGCAGATACAAAAACTTAGTGGTTTATATCCAGAATTAGAAAAATTTCTTATTGAAGATTTGCCGACTCGATTCCAAGATCTTATTTATCAATTACTCAATAATGTACTTTCTTTAATAACTGGTTTTGGTTCAATCTTCAATCAGATAATTAATCTTGTAATCATTCCTATAATTTCATTCTACTTTCTAAAAGATTATGATAAAAATCTTTTAACATTTTTAAATTTATTTCCTATTTCATCACGAGAAAAAGTGATTGATTTCGGAGGAAGAATTGACACAATTTTTGGAAATTATATCAGAGGATTTTTAATAGTTGCCTTAATCAATGGTGTTGTAATTACCACAGGGTTAACGCTTCTGAAGGTTAAGTATGCAATTGTTCTCGGATTAATTTCAGCACTTCTTTGTGCAATCCCTTATTTCGGAATTATAATCGCTTTTGCTTTAGGATTTATCATCTCACTTCTCAGTGGAATCGAATCATGGAAATTAGTGCTAATTCCCGTGTTATATTTCGGTGAGAATTTGATTGAAAATAGTGTGTATATCCCAAAAGTAATTGGACAGAAAGTAGGACTTCATCCATTATTAATATTGCTTGCAATTTTCGTATTTGGTTATTTCTGGGGAATTCTGGGAATGCTTATTGCGGTTCCTGTAACAGCTCTTTTAATCTCATGGTTTATGAAAGATGAAATTAAAGTTACGAGTTGATTTATTGAATTTGCGAGTTTCATAGTTATTGAAATATTTTAACTTAAATTTTGAAAAGAGCATCGTGTAAAAATCTTAATTTGATAATGTTGAATTACTTAAAAGATTTTAAAAAATTTTAATAGAAAGGGTTTGAGAAAATGCCGGAGTTTGTTCATCTACACAATCATAGTGATTATAGTTTGCAAGATGCAGCTGCTCGTGTTAGTGATCTGGTAAATGCAGCGGTTGAGCATAAAATGAAAGCAGTTGCTTTAACAGACCATGGAAATATTAGCGGTGCGATTAAATTTTTTAACGAAGCAATCAGTAAGGGAATTAAGCCAATCATCGGAATGGAAGCATACATTACCATTGATGGTGACAGATTTTCAAAAGGAAAAGCAGCAGGTGAAGACGATGATTATACTTCGAGTTCGAAACGACAAAAAAATTATAATCATTTAATCTTACTCGTAAAAAATGAAGAGGGCTTCAGAAATTTATCAATTCTATCGTCAAAAGGTTATTTAGAAGGATTTTATTATAAACCACGGATTGATTTTGAACTCTTGAAACAACATTCAAAAGGATTAATCTGCCTATCTGCGTGTCCAGCTGGGATTCTCTCATATCACATATTAAACAATGATTATGATAAGGCTGTCGAAAATGCAATAAAATACAAGGAATTATTTGGCGATGACTTCTACATTGAACTTCAGAATCATAACATGGATATAGATGAAATATTACTTGAAGCATTACCGAAGATCGCACGAAAAGTTGGTGTAAAACTTGTTGCTACAAATGATGTTCATTACATAAAACCTGAACATGCAATTCCTCATAATGTCTTACTCCAGATTTCTAATTCAAGAGGACAAAGTGATTACAGGACTCTTAGATACGGGACTGATCAAATTTATTTCAAATCAGCTGAAGAAATGGTAAAACTCTTCAAAGATTATCCAGATGCAATTGAAAATACTTTAGAAATTACTGATAAAGTAGTTTTTGAATTCAAGAAAGAAAAATATTTCCTTCCAGATTTCAAAATTCCTGAGAATGATGATTCGAAATCACTTGATGAGTATCTCACAAAACTCGTTTTTGATGGTCTTAAGGAAAGGTTTGGTGATTTAACTCCCGAAATTGAAGATAGAGCAAATTATGAACTTGGTATAATTAAACAGATGGGATTCTCAGGTTATTTCTTAATCGTAATGGATATAATTAGAATGGCAAAGGAAAGAAATATTGCCGTTGGTCCTGGTCGTGGATCAGGAGCGGGAAGTCTGGTATCTTATGCTTTAGGAATTACCAATGTAAATCCATTAAAATACGGATTAATATTTGAAAGATTTTTGAATCCCGAAAGAGTTACGATGCCAGATATTGATACGGATTTTGCATTTCACCGAAGGGACGAAATTATAAATCTTATAGTAGAGAAATATGGAAAGGATAGAGTTGCTCAGATAGTTACTTTTAACAGATTAATGTCACGGCAAATTATTAAAGATGTTGGAAGAGTACTATCAATTCCAATTAAAGATGTTGAAAAAATTACAAAACATATAAAGATTAAGTTTGGCAAAGTTATGTCGCTTAAACAAGCGATAGAGGAAGTCCCTGAGCTAGCATATTTGAAAAATCCTCCAACAGAAAAAGAACGAGAATTGATAGAATACTCTATGGTTCTTGAAAACATGAATAGAAATTTATCTGTTCATGCATCGGGAGTTGTTATTGCACCTGATGAAATAACTAAATTTACACCACTTTGTATCACCTCAGATAAGAAGGTGGTTACACAATTCGATATGAATGATATCGAGAAAATCGGTCTTGTAAAAATTGATATCCTTGGTCTTAAAACTTTAACATTGATTCAACAAACTCTTGAAATAATTAAGCAGACAAAAAATATTGAACTGAATATTTCCGATATTCCACTTGACGATGAAGAAACTTTCGAACTTTTTGCACAGGGACGAACAGTTGGGATTTTTCAATTCGATAAACCACATACACAGGAATTTCTCAAAAGATTAAAACCTACTTCAATTGCCGAGCTCTCTGCAATGAATGCGTTGAACCGACCAGGTCCGATGGAGTTTATTGATGAATTCATCGAACGAAAACATGGTAAAAAACCAATCAGCTATCTTCTCCCCGAACTTGAACCAATTCTAAAAGAAACTTACGGGATAATTGTCTATCAGGAACAGGTAATGAGGATTGCACATGAGGTAATCGGTTACTCACTTGCAAAAGCTGATTTGATGCGTAGAGCGATGGGTAAAAAAGATGAAAAAATTCTTGCTGCTTTGAGAAATGAATTTATTAGTGAAGGCGAAAAAAGGGGACATCCAAAAGATTTAATCGAAAAATTATTCGATGAAATTTACAGATTCAAAGATTACGGATTTAATAAATCCCACAGCGTTGCATATTCAATTCTATCTTTTCAGGTTGCTTACTTAAAAGCACACTTCCCTCACGAATTTATGGTGGCAAGTCTCTCACTCCATAAAAATGATAAAGATAAAGTTGCTTTGTTTCTTAATGAATGTAGAAAATCCAATATAGATGTCCTTCCACCAGATGTGAATAAGAGTGGTGTTGATTTCACAATTGATGATAATAAAATACGATTTGGTCTTTCGGCAATTAAAAATATTGGTGAATCTGCTGCAGAGGAAATAATACAAGTCAGAAAAGTAGAACCATTTAAAGACATCTTTGATTTTTGTATGAGAGTTGATCTCAGAACGGTTAACAAACGTGCCATAGAAGGATTAATATATGCCGGCGCATTCGATAGTTTACATCCAAATCGGGCACAATTAAAAGAAAACATTGACGAAATACTTGATTATTGTAGCCGTGCTAAAGAAAAAAAATCTCTCGGATTGGTTGATTTATTTGATAATGGCGTTGAAGATTCAAAACCCAGCATGAAAAAAACCAGAGAATGGAATTTATCTGAAACGATGCAACATGAATATGATGTTCTTGGATTTTTTGTATCGGGACATCCATTGCTTGAATATGAAATTCTGGTGAGGAGTTTCTCAAATATATCTTTTGCAGATGTTGTTGTTGATGAAAGAGAAGAAGAAGGTGAGAACGGCAATTCTGATTACGAATCTCAAATTAGTTTGCCAGAAAAAATTGCAGTCTGTGTTGTGCTTGTTGATATTGAAACAAAAATGTATAATGAAACACAAACAATGGCTACTCTTAAGGTTAACGATTTAACAGGTCAATCACAATTTATAATGTTTGATACAGCTTATCAGAAGTATGGAAAAATTTTGAAAAAGTTTTCGAGTTATTATATGATAGGCAGAGGAGAAATTCAAGGAAGTTCTCTCAAAGTTAGAGTCGATGAAGTTTATCCTATCGAGGAAGTGATAAACAAATTCGGAGAAGCATTATCACTTGAGATAAACATTTCTAAATTTCAAGATGAACACTTAGATAAACTTTATAAGATTTTTAAGGAACACGAGGGTAATAAACCTTTCTATATTAAAATGAATTATTCAAATAGTCATAAGGAATTTTTCTGCTCAAGTTTAACGGTGAATCTCACAAATAAACTTATCAAAGAATTATCAACAGTGATTCCACCTGATAATATTACAATTCATGGTAAAAATAGTCTTACAAAGTATTGATAAATCATTGATGTTTTTTTAAGTTATTGAAAATTACGACTTAAAAACTAAATGAAAGGAATATTATGGAAAAAACATGGGCACTAATTTTAGGAGCTTCAAGCGGATTTGGAGGTGCGTCCGCTATTGAACTCGCCAAAGCTGGTTATAACATTTTCGGAGTGCACCTCGATAGACAGATTACTATGCCACAGGTAAATCAAATAATCAAGAAAATTGAAAAAGCTGGTAGACAGGCGGTTTTCTTCAATATCAATGCTGCTGATTCTATCAAACGACAGGAAGTTCTTGATGAAATTGAAGAAAGATTTAAGAAAGATAAAGGTGTTGTTAAAGTCTTGATACATTCTCTTGCTTTCGGAACATTAAAACCGTTCATTGCTGATTCACAAAATAATGCAATCACACAAGCTCAAATGGAAATGACTCTCGATGTTATGGCTCATACTCTTGTATACTGGACTCAGGGATTAATTTTTCGCAATCTATTCGCTGATGGTGGAAGAATTTTCGCCCTAACCAGTTCTGGTTCTCATACTGTTATTCCGAACTATGGTGCAGTATCGGCTGCAAAAGCTGCACTGGAATCTCACATCCGTCAACTTGCTTTTGAGTTAGGTCCAAGAAGAATTACAGCTAATGCAATTATGGCAGGAGTTACAGATACACCTGCACTTAGAAAAATTCCTGGTTCAGACAAAATGATAGAAGCTGCGAAGATGAAAAATCCTCAGGGAAGATTAACAACACCTGAAGATGTTGCAAAAGCAATTGTTTCACTGTGCAGTGAAAATTGTGATTGGATTTCAGGAAATGTTATTGGTGTTGATGGTGGTGAGAATATTGTTGGATTCGTGACAGAATTTAATTTTAAAAAATAATCTCTAGCCAGAGGATTAAGTGGGAGGAATAAAATGATTGATTTTAGTTTCACAGAAGAACAGCAAATGCTTCGCGAGATGGTTCGTGATTTCACAAATAATGAAATCAAACCATTAGCGAAGAAGATTGATGAAGAAGAAAAAATCCCTCAGGAACTGATCAGAAAAATTGCTGATTTGGGTCTGCTCGGTGCTTCTTTTCCAGTTGAGTATGGTGGAGGTGGTTTCGGTGAAGTTGGTTATTGCATAATTCAAGAAGAAATTTCGAGAGGTTGTTCGAGCACAGCTACATTTATTGGCGCTCATCAATCAATCGGTACGAATGCTATATACCTTGGCGGTAACGAAGAATTGAAGAGAAAGTATGTTGTTCCGTTAGCACAAGGTAAAATGATTGCTGCTTTTTGTTTGACGGAATCACAAGCCGGTTCAGATTCATTTAACATTAAAACGAAAGCAGAACTTGATGGAAATTATTATATCCTCAATGGTGAAAAACTCTGGATTACAAATGGTGGAATTGCTGATGTACTCTCTGTTTTTGCACGAACTGAAAAAGGAATTAGTGCTTTTGTTGTCGAAACAAAATGGGAAGGTGTGAAAATTGGTCCACCCGAAAAGAAAATGGGAATTCGTGGTAGTACAACTAATCCTATTTCCTTTGAAAATGTTAAAGTACCTAAAGAGAATCTTATTGGTCAGGAAGGTAGAGGATTTCTGTTGGCAATGAAAACTCTTGATGCGGGACGACTTGGACTTGGTGCTGCATGCATTGGTTCTGCTAAAGAATTACTCGAATTATCAACCAAATATGCGAAAGAAAGAATTCAATTCGATCAACCCATCAGTAATTTTCAGGCAATTCAATTTATGCTCGCCGAGATGACTGCATTAATCTATGCAATGGAGTCAATGGTTTATAGAACAGCAGCAAAGTATGATAAGGGAGAGAATGTCACCCGGGAAGCAGCAATCGTTAAGTTATTCTGTTCAGAAGCTCTTGATAAAATTGTGGATTATGCTGTACAAATTCATGGTGGAATGGGATATTCTCGTGAACTGCCCATTGAAAGAATGTACCGAGATGCGAGAATCAATCGAATCTTTGAAGGCACAAATGAAATTCAAAAAGGAATCATTGCAAGAGATATTATAAAAAAGAATGGAAAATTTTAACAAAAGAAAGGAGATAAAATGAAACCAGTTGAAGTAACAGATGCAACATTCAGACAAGAAGTACTTGAATCTCCAATACCTGTTTTGGTGGATTTTTGGGCAATATGGTGTGGTCCATGTAGATTAATAGCACCTATTGTAGAGGAGTTAGCTAAAGAATATGATGGAAAGATGAAGTTTGCAAAACTTGATGTAGATGTCAATCAGAAAACAGCAATGGAATACGGGATCAGAAGTATACCTACGCTCTTAATTTTTAAAAATGGCAAAGTGGTTGCATCAGTTGTTGGTGCGGTACCAAAACCAAATCTAGTTAGTCGAATTGAAGAAGTATTAAAGAGCTAATTTGAAATATGGCAAAAAAAATTCTAATAACAGATCCTATCGAAAAAAGTTGTATTGATATTCTCGAATCATCGGGATTCAATGTAACATATAAACCCGGATTGAAAGAAGATGAGATAATTTCAATTGTAAATGAATTTAATATTTTGATTGTAAGAAGTGGGACGAAAGTCACAAAGAATATTATTGATGTTGCCAATTCCTTGGAATTAATTGCAAGAGCTGGAGCTGGTGTTGATAACATTGATGTTAATGCTGCAACATATCGCGGGATCATTGTGATGAATACACCTGGTGGGAATACATTGTCAACAGCTGAGCATACCATGGCATTATTACTCAGTATGTGTCGAAATATTCCAAAAGCAAATAATGAACTGAAACAGGGAATCTGGGATAGAAAAAAATATTTAGGAACAGAATTGTTTGGTAAGAAAATTGGTGTAATTGGACTTGGAAAAATCGGCAAAGAAGTGGCGATACGATGTAGAGCCTTTGGTCTGGAAGTTCTTGGTTATGATCCTCTCATGACGCAAGAAGCTGCACAGAAAATTGGAGTATCACTTGTCAGTATTGATGAGCTCTTAAAAGAATCGGATATCATAACAGTTCATGTCCCTCTTTCAAACGAAACGAAAAATTTAATAAACAAAGAGGCAATTAGTAAGTGTAAAGATGGAGTTAAAATTATTAATTGTGCACGTGGTGGAATTGTGAATGAAAAAGATCTACTCGAAGCTCTCAAAAACAGAAAAGTATCTTCAGCTGCGCTCGATGTTTTCGAGAAGGAACCCCCGGATTTTCCTAATGAATTGATTTCTCATCCAGATGTAGTTGTTACGCCACATATAGGTGCATCTACAAAAGAAGCACAGGAGAAAGTAGCTGTACAGATAGCTAATCAGATAGTTGATTATTATAAAAATGGAAATCTTATTGGTGCTGTGAATGCTTATGTTCTTGAGAAAAACATTACCAATGAAATAAAACCATTCCTTGAGCTTTCAAAAACTCTTGGAAAATTTTTCTCTCAGATCTGTAAGGAGAATATTAATTCCATCAATATTACTTACTTTGGTTCTTTACTTCAGAGGTACAAAGATACTTTAACATCCGCTTTTTTAATTGGATTTCTATCAAAAAAAATTTCAGGAAATGTTAATTATGTGAATGCATCAATTCTTGCAGAAGAAACAGGAATCAAAGTAACTGAATCATTTGCAGGTGATCACAATACCTACCAAAATTTAATGATGGTAAGTGATAATGATGGTGAAAACTCCACTTTAATTAGTGGCACAATTTTCGGCAAAAGTGAAATTCGAATTGTTCAGGTTAATGAATTCCTAATGGATATTCATCCAACACATTATATGTTGATGTATGAAAATATAGATAGACCTGGAATGCTCGCTTCTGTTGGTAGCGTTCTGGCCAGAAATCAAATAAATATTGCAGGATTATCTCTAGGTAGAAGAAAAATTGGTGATAAAGCCTTGACTTTAATGAATCTTGATTCTATATTAGCAACTCAAGTTCTGAATGAAGTTAGAATGATTGATGGTATAAATAAGGCGCTCTTGATTGAGTTATGATGAAAGACTTGACAAAAACAATTTACTTTATTATAATGGTAAAAAATAAATAATGAGAATTAGAGAGAACTCAAATAATTAACTAAATCAACCACTAACAAATAAAAGGAGAGCGCTATGCTTAAAAAATCTCTTACCATATTTGTCCTTCTCTTAGTTACATCATCAATGGTCTTTGCTCAAGCTTCAAAACAGGTTTTCGATAGAGCACCAAAAGCCATTATCGAAAACTTAGCAATGGAGAAAAATCATCCCGGTTCCAATCCACAATTACCACACAGTGTAACAGCAGTTCTTATCGGTAAAATGTGGAATGCCTACTCCACTCAGGCTTCCTACACCAACCAGATTTTCACTGATCCATTCTCAGGTTTAATTTCAGTTATTCACAGAGTTGATAGAACAGGCACCGGGAGTGGAAGAGTTGTATACAAGGGTTCTGATGATGGAGGACAAAACTGGACACCTCAAATTGGTCCTATGAATTTATCACCATGGGTATTAGGTCGCCATCCAAATATTGTATTGTCTAACCCAACAAAATCAACTACTCCAGGTGAACAAATTCCTGTTGCTGGCTGGGCAGAACTCTCAGCAAGTTGGTACTGGTATCAATTTGCAAAAGATGCATCTTTTGGAGCCGGTTCCTTCACTCAATATATTGATAGTACCTATTATCCCGGGGATGAAATGTTTGTTAATACCCAGGGTCATGTATTCGCAGTAGTTCCATTGATTGATTATGTAGATGGAACAAATAATCATTTATTCGTATCAACTGATGGTGGTTCAACCTGGACAAAGAGTTCTCTATCCAAAGATACTGATTTTAATAACGATACCTGGAATGGTACAAAAGGATTCATTAACAAAAATGGTGTAGGATATATAGTTGTCGAAGGTCAGGCACCAGGACAGGATTTCTATACCTTTGGTTTTAAGAGAACCACTGATGATGGTGCAACATGGGATGCTACCTGGACATGGGTAAATCCGTTTACTTTACCAGCACTTCAAGGCAAAGTTCATGCATTAAACTATGAAGTAGACGCAATTGTAGATGGTGCAGGAAATCTACACTTTGCGGGTACTTTTGTGGATACAGTTGATGGCACTAATACAGGTATCTATCATATATGGGGTAACCCAAGTGATGGTTGGCAGGGCGAATTGATTGCGAACGTCAACCGAACATCTATGAGTTTACCAGGTGGATTATCTACACTAAACGAAGTGGAATTTGCTACAAATTGGGATGGTAATATTGTTGTTTTGAAATGGTGTGATGTCCCAACTGCTCAAGATACACTTTACGATGTGTTTATGACACCAGTTTATGGTGCTCCAAAGAATGTTCAAAATATTACAAATACACCAGCTGTCCATGAAAAATATTCCCAAATGTCTGCCTGGGGCTATATGGTAGATGCTACAACCTTTAGAGTAGATATGATGTATACAATTTTTGGAAACGGTGATACTGATGATTTAGCTGAAGCAGAATTGTGGTATCTTTCTGGAGTTACATTCCAGGTTTCATCCGTTGATGATCCTGTTACAAGCCCCGTTAAATTTGACTTGAAACAGAATTATCCAAATCCTTTTAACCCATCGACTACAATCAAATTCACATTACCGGAAAGAAATCTTGTAACTTTGAAAGTTTATGACATGTTAGGCCGTGAGATTAGCACACTTGTGAATGAAGTAAAAGATGCGGGTACGCATACTATTAAATTCAACGCCAATAATCTACCTTCAGGAATGTATTTGTATACAATTACCGCAGGCAATTATTCAGCAACAAAGAAGATGATGCTTGTTAAATAAAGAGCATCAAAAAATGTTTTGCATTGGGGGAGAATTAGTTTTAATTCTCCCCTTTTTATCTATATTTCATTTGATTAAAATGCAAGTAAAACAATAGAGAGGGAGAAATAATGAAAAAGTTTTTATTAGGTGTCTGGATTTTTTCCCTGATGTTTGGTTTTATATATGCACAAACATCCACGGGAAAATTAGCGGGGAAAGTTACTGATGCGAGAACAGGCGATCCGCTACCAGGGGCAAATGTTTTAATTATTGGTACTGAATTAGGTGCAGCTACGAACGCCAGAGGGGAGTATTTCATTATTAATGTTGTCCCAGGAACTTATGATGTTCGTGTTAGCTTTGTTGGTTATGCAACGCAAACTATCAAAGATGTTCGAATCGTTGCAGGCATTACAAAAGAATTGAATGTTGCCCTTGAAGAAGCAACAGCTGAGTTGAAAGAAATTACAGTAACTTCCCAGAGAACATTTTTCGAGCAAAAAGCTACGAATACTGTTAAAGTGATTGATAAAGAAGAAATTTCCAGAGTTCCAGTTAGGGGTGTCCAAAAAATTGCTGCTCTTAATGCTGGTGTAGTAATGGCTGAAGGCTCCGGAGGAGTTGATGGTAATGCAACAATTAATGTTAAAGGTGGAAGGGGTAACGAGGTTTTATATATTATCGATGGCGTTGTTCAAAATGATCCATACTGGAATACTGCTTTTACACAAGTCTCAAATTCTGCAATAGAACAAATATCTTTCCAGATCGGTGGTTTTGAAGCTAAATATGGACAGGCACAAAGTGGTATTATCAATGTTACCACCAAAAGTGGAAGTTCACAATATTCGGTTTTTGGAGATGTGTTAACTAGTACATTTACTGATAAGTTTGGATATAATCTCTATACATTGAACATTGGTGGGCCTTTCATTCCGAACCAGGCAAAGCATACTTTCTTCTTATCAGCTGAAAGAGGTTGGTTCCTTGATCAGGATCCTCCTGCATTTCCAATTGAGTTTAATACACCGATTAGATTAGGTGGAGATATTGTAATTACTGATCCAAGTGGGAGTAAACAAGTCTGGAAACCAGGAATGGAAATTCCCGCAGGTTCGAAAATTGAATGGGAAAATGTAACTTATAGTTCGGGAACCTATAAATATTACTACAGACCACACAATACAAGAGGAAGCTGGAGACTTTCAGGAAAGACTTATCATGATTTAGGATTGGTAACTCTACGCCTTGGCGCAATTGTTAATTTAATTAATAGACGAGGCTTTGATTATAGTTATGTGAAAAATAATTCCTATATGAATCCTGTGTATGAGCAACAGAATTATTCCTATTCAGCGCGAATCAGTCAAAATATTGGCGCTAACTCTTTCTGGAACCTTAATTTTGGTTATAAGATTTTTAAGGATAAACAAACTCATCCATTCTTCGGCGATGATTTAGAGAAATGGGGAGATACTCTATACAATCCTTACATCAAATTGAATGGATTTTATCAGGGTTCATATTTTGACTCAGATTCTATTGGTATTTTCTCTGATGAAGGTTCATTCGATTACGCATTCAGTAAGAACGCAAATTATTCTTATCAAGTTGATTTCGATTTTACTTCGCAGATTGGTAGACATTTATTCGAATTTGGTGTTGGTGCACAATTACATGAATTGCACAGATACTCAATATCCCCTGTACCACTTGCAAGAAATCTAAGAGCACCTGGACTTGTTAAAGATAGATTTACACGATACAAAGAACGTATACCTTTCTATTGGGGATACAATATCTATGGTGATTCATTCACCGAAGGAGACAGTGTAATCCCTGCTAAGAAACCAGTTATAGCATATGGATACATACAGGATCGATTCGAGCTTCCAGATTTGGTTATTAATTTCGGTGTGAGATTTGATTATCTTGATAGTAAGAGTGATGTAATAAGAGATCCACAAAATCCATTCAGATTCGGTAATCCTAATGATTTAGATCCAGAAGATTTTGAGAGAAGAAAACCTGAATTTTATGTTAGCCCGAGATTGGGAATTGGATTTCCCGTTACAACCACAACAGTATTTCATGCTCAGTATGGCAAATTTATTCAATCACCGAGTCTTGCGGATATTTTCACATGGCAAAGACACTTCCAGGTACTCCTGACAGATGCTAACAGATTGGCAAGAACTGGAAGAATTCAAAGTGAAATAACAACACAATATGAGTTGGGATTCAGACAGATTTTTGGTGATAATTTTGCTGCCCTTGGATTAACTGCATTTTATAAGAATACTAAAGGATTAATTAACTGGACAACAACTACTTATTATAGACCTACTGGTGAACAAAATATATATTTTGGACCATCAAATGCTGACTTTGGTACAATTAAAGGTTTAACACTTACAATTGATGTTGCTCGCTATCATTTTATCGCACTATCTCTTAACTATACTTATCAGATCGCTGAGGGAACAGGATCATCTACAAGTTCTTCTTACGTTGCTACATTCAGAAACCCGGATAATTCAGTTCCAAAAGTTATTGCTCCACTTGACTTCGACCAGAGACATACCGGAACTGTCATAGTTGATGTATTCATACCAGAAGGAAAACTCGGTATCTTTGAAAGAACTGGATTGAACCTATTAGCTGAATTCGCCAGTGGTAGACCATACACTCCACTTGAAGAACAGGATATTTCTCCTCAAGGTGGTGGTGAAACAAATTATGGTGATACAAAAGGTTATGTCAATAGCCGATACGGTCCGGGTAGATTCAGAATTGATATGAAGTTAGAAAAAACTTTCAAGGCATTTGGTAATATGCTAATTACTCCATACTTATGGATCGATAATTTGTTTGATGCCAAGAATGTTGTTAATGTTTATAGATCAACTGGTAGTCCCTGGACAACAGGTTATCTGAAGACAGCTAAGGGGAAGGCAGTTCGTGATAGCAGACCTTATCCAGAGTTATTTGAATCTGATTATACAACTCTTGAAAGAAACCCAGATAATTTTGGTATTCCGAGACAAATTAGACTTGGATTAAAAGTCAATTTTACCGGAATTAAATTCTAATAAATGAGGAAGGTAAGAACTATGAGAAAATTAATTAGATTAAAATTAGCAAGATATTTTGTAGTAATATCGATTTTGACATTATTGTTATTTGGATTTACCTCGATTGAAAAATCGGGTGATAAAAATAGTGGTCAGAAGTTAAGTAAAGTTGTCGGTGCTTATTATATGAATATCAATAATATTGAAATGCCAATGAATAATTCTGGTGTCTATGCAGATGTTGTGATACCTCCAAATACTGCTGGTGGTAAGTATGATGGACATACATTTTTATTTTCTGGTGGATTTTGTATGTCTGGGTATATTGACCTTGGGACACCGAATGAATTTCAATGGGCAAACGGAGTAGCAACTGCCTCAAGAATTCAGGACTATCAACCAGGACCTGTTGGTTCAAATCCTACGGATGCAAAAAACAAGTTATACATTGTAAGATCCGACGAAGAGCCCTTTGGAACCAGCTGGCAGGAATGGAAAGACGCGGTTTCTCTTGGTGCAGATTTTTATGATGGTGATAAAGATGGGGTTTATAATCCTGTAGATAAAAATGGTAATGGTCAATGGGATCCAGATGAAGATAGACCAGATTTATTGGGTGACGAGACTGTTTGGTGTGTTATAAATGATGGTATTCCTGCCAGTCAAAGAAGATATACAGATGTAAATCCACTCGGGATTGAAATACATCAAACTATTTTCGGATTTGCTTCATCTGGATTGTTGGGTAACATGTTGTTCGTCAGATATAAAATCATTAATAATAATCCCGATGGAAAGACTCTTGATAGTGTTTACTTTTCAGTATGGGCGGATCCTGACTTAGGAGATTATACTGATGATTTGGTTGGTTGCGATGTGCCAGAATCTGCAGCTGCTTATACATATCCTCCTGGAAGACCAAAAGAGGGAAGAAATGCAGGATATACCTATAACCAGGGTTCCGATAATGAATATGGACCGAATCCCCCAACATATTTGATTGATTTCTTCCAGGGTCCATTTGTTTATACAGGAAATTCAAATGATACGGCATTTAATATCAAAGGACCTTATCTCGGCGTTGATACTTTAGTTGGATATAAACAATTAGGAATCAGTTCGTTCTTGCAATATTTCCAATCTCAACCTGTTGAGCAAGCCGATCCAGGCAATAGAATTGAAATGAGGTATTACACTCAAGGATATAACAGACAGGGGAAACCATTGAATCCATGCAGTTGGCAATTTGGTGCAGTTGTTGGTGGAGTTGATTGTAATAGAGTAGATCCAAGATTTTTCTATTCTGGAGATCCTCATAGAAACATAGGATGGATTCAAACTACTCAAGCCGACGAAAGAATGATGGTTAATACTGGAATGTTCAGACTAGAACCAAAAGATACTGCAGTTGTAGTTGCAGCTCTGATCGTTGGAAGAGGAACATCAGCAACTTCAAGTATCGAGGAAGCTAAAAGAATATCCGACTTTGCTCAATTTATATATGATCAAAACTTCAGGACAGCATCAGCACCTCCTGCACCAAAAGTTACTGTAAGAACAACTGAAAATTCGATTGATCTGATGTGGCCAACTGCCGAACAGGTCAACTTCAGCCAGAAAACAATAGCTTATGACCAGAGATTCCAGGGTTATGAATTATGGGCATTCAGAACCAACTCAACAGCCGATCTGGTAGCTGGAGTTGAAAATGCCAAAATTATTGCACGTTGGGATTTGAAAGATAACATAGACGATGTATTACAAGAAGATGGAAAAACCGGTGAGAGAAAGGTAATTTATCGTAAAGGAATTCAGTTAGATCCAGCTGTTTATGGAAATCCACAAACTGGGTTTATCAAATATTCAGTTACAACGGATCCATGGACTGGTGGACCAATTGTAAAAGGAAAACCATATTACTTCGCTGTTATTTCTTATGCTCTTAATCATGATGCATTGGTACCAGTTGATCCTTCGAAACCTTCTGGCAATTATTATATAAGTGGTGCAGCATTTATCGGTGCTTCTGCGAATGTTAAGAAAATAGTTCAAGGTGGAATCTTACCAGGTCAAGATTTAAATGACCCTTATGTTCTAAAGACAGATGTTAATTTGCAAGGAATCAGTGAAGCTACGGCTTACTTCGAGGAAGTTGATAAGACAAAACTTACTGGCGATGAATATGAAATTACATTCTTTAGAAATACTGATTCGACTAATTATTTTATGAACTGGAAGTTGGTTAATAAGACCACAAATGATACTCTGGTATCCAGTTCTAATAAATATGATAACCTAATAAGTGATGATGATAAATATACAATCCCAGTCGTTGATGGATTCATTCCAAGAATTACATGGATTCCAGCCGAGATTAAATCATCTATCAAATCCGCTTCAATGACATGGGTTGCTGCGGAACGAACGAAAATCACAGGTGTATTTTATCGTGGAAGTGATATTCCTTCACTTGAAATTTCTGCATTACCTACAACATTAGGTGCAGGAAAACACACTTTAATCACAGCAGACAAGTTAGCTCAAATTGAGATCAGATTTAAACCTGGCAAAGCTTACAGGTTTGTTAGTAATACATTGGGAACTGCTTTTACAAGCGCAGCAGGTACAACAACAGGTATTGGATTAGCAGGTGAATATTTTGTTAATGTACCATTCCAGGTCTGGATTAAAGATTCAAGAAAAGGAGTCGAACAACAATTAGCATGTGGATTTATTGAATCTCGTGCATCTGGTGGTAACCCTGATGGATCATGGGATCCAGGTACTGATATTAGTAAGACCAGAGAATATATAATTATTTTTGATCAACCCTATGATCCTGAAGGTAGGCAGATGGAGTATGTTGGATATTTACCAACAACTGGCACAAAGACATACGCAAATCTTTTAGGATGGAATCCACCTGCAGCTGCTGGCTTTACACCGGAACAAACGGATAGAGCTAAAGCAAGATGGCTTGGTGCAATTTATGTTATCGGATTGGAAAAAGTAGATGACAACGCAACCTGGAGTGAGAATGATGTTTACACAATTCCAGTATCTTATCCGTTAACATCTAATGACAAATTCGTATTCAGAACAACCAAAGCCGGACAGGGTGTAACCCAAGATTATAAAAAATCATTACTCGATAGAGTAAATGTTTATCCTAATCCACTTTATGCATATAATCCTACTGTGGGATATTATTCTGATCCGAATAATCCAAAGAACGATGAACCATTTGTGACTTTCATCAACTTACCTGAAGAGGTAACAATTAAGATTTACACTTTATCCGGTCAGTTACTGCGTGTCTTATCTAAGAATGATGCAAGCCCGTTTATGAATTGGGACTTAAAGAATAAAGATGGATTAAGAGCTGCATCGGGTGTTTATCTCGCTGTGGTTTCTTCTCCAGGATTAGGTGAGAAAGTGCTTAAATTCTCAATTATTCAACCTCAAAAGCAAATTAAAAGATTCTAATAAAGATGAGGGAAATAATCATGAAAAAGATAAGTTTTTTATTAGTTTTACTGGCTTTTGGTTTGAACATGACCTTTGCGGGTGATGTGGCCCGCAAAGGTACTAACGGTGCAGAGCAATTGCTTGTTCCTGTTGGTGCCAGAAGCATTGCTACAGGTGGTGCTTTCCTTGGTGATGTAAAAGGTGTTGAAGCAATTTATTACAACCCAGCAGGGCTGGATTTAGCTGGTCGTTCTGAAGCTATGTTCAGTTATATGGATTATCTGGCTGATATTAAAGTTTCATACTTCGCTCTCAGTGCAAATTTGGGTGATTATGGAACTTTTGGACTTAGTTTCAAAACATTTAATCTTGGTGATATACCAATAACAACATTCGAGCAACCAGATGGTACAGGAGCTACATATTCTCCATCGTTAATGACTGCTGGATTGACATACTCCAAACAGATTACCGATAGAGTTACAGCAGGTGCTACAGTAAAAGTTATTTATGAAGCGATAACAAATGTTTCGGCAACAGGTGCAGCTCTTGATTTCGGTGTTCAATATAAATTCCCTAACAATATGCGATTGGGTGTTGTGGTAACCAATATTGGTTCAAATATGAGTTATCGTGGTCCTGATTTACAAACAAAACTCTCGATTCCAAACAATCCACCGGGTGCAGGATTTGGCGTGTATGAACCATCTACAGAAGAATTCCAGATTCCAAGTTACTTTGAATTAAGTACTTCATATAAATATGATATTAACCAACAGAACTACTTAATGTTTGCTGGAAAATTTACCAACAACAACTTCTTTGAAGATATTGTTTCATTTGGACTGGAATATGGCTTCTTGAACACATTCTACTTGAGAGGTGGTTATAACTACATGCTCAACAGCAAACCGGATGAGAATATTTATGGATTGACATTAGGAGCTGGAGTCAGCTATAATTTTGAAGGAACAGTCTATCTTGATTTCGATTATGCTTATCGTGCTGTTAGAGATTTTCCAACAGGAGCACAACATGTATTCACAGTGAAATTAGGTTTGTAATTTAAACCAATATGCTTGAAAGGAAGGCTACTTGAAGTTGTTTATACTTCAGGTAGCCTTTATTTTTGTATGCTATGAAAACAAAAATTATATTTTTATCTCTTTTATTAGTCATAAATTCACTCTTTAGTCAAAGACTAAGCGAGTCTACAGTTTATGTAGATTATTCACGCTTTAAATTTAGTACAGATAGTGTTTATGTTGAGCTCTATTATGGAATCTCAAATAGGGCACTGTCCGTAAGTGATTCTATCAATGAAGCAGAGATAAAGGTTGTTATAAATCCAGTGAATAGTGAAAATGTAGCAGGATTCAGGAATTTCAGAATTATAAGTGATGTAAATAAAAATGAGTTAACGAATGAAAAATTTTTAACGGGTGTATTGGGATTTAAACTTGGTACGGGTGATTACAGTGTTGAATTTTCAGTAAGAGATTATTTCGATTCCACTAATTCATTCTCGTCTAAATTTCCTCTCAAGTTACCAAGTATTCAGACAAAAAGTTTTGCGCTTAGCGATATTCAATTATGTAGTAATATTATTGAAGGATCAGAAAATCAGGATTCATATTTTTATAAAAATACATATGAAACATTTCCAAACCCGAGTAATGTTTATGGTGAGCAATTACCAATCTTATTCTATTACATAGAGTTATATGATCTATTGAAATCATCATCAACAAACAATTTGAAATATATAACTAAAATTATTGATTCAAGAGGACAGGAGAGATACAACAAAGAAAAACTCCTTCAAAGAAAATACAATTCGATAGTTGAAGTTGGGGCAATAAATATCACAAAATATCCAAGTGGTACATATACACTGGCGATTTATCTAATTGATTCCGTTAACAATTTTGGATTGGTTTCATCAAAAAAGTTTTTTGTTTTTAATCCAGGTATCCACGAAGAATCTGTTAGTGCTCATAGTGATGCAGATTTTCTTTCTTCTGAATTTAATGTTATGTCAGAAGAGGAATTGAATTTAGCATTTGAACAATCGAAGTATATTGCCTCTAGTGATGAAGTAAAAAGATGGAATTCGCTAAAAGATATGGATTCAAAAAAATTATTTCTTTTCAATTTCTGGAAACAAAGAGATTCAAATCCAAACACACCAGAAAATGAATATAAACGAGAATATTTTGAGAGGGTAAGAAGAGCAGACGAAATGTTTCGGGGAACTCGTGAAAAGGGATGGAGAAGTGATCGAGGTAGAGTTTATATAGTCTATGGTGAACCATCCGAAATTGATCGCTATCCAAACGAGATGAACGCCTATCCGTATGAAATTTGGTCCTATAATAATTTAGAAGGAGGAGTAATATTTGTTTTCGGTGATATAACAGGAACAGGTCAACTATTCTTGATTCACTCTACTCATCGAGGTGAGATGCATGATGAAAATTGGTTCAGACGAGTACAAAAAAGCCGTTAACCTCATTTGATGCAAAATAAAATAGAGTATATACTTCTTAAAATTTTATCTAACCTTGTTACAAAATTTCCAATTAATATTTCTCGTAAGATTGCAAAATTGTTAGGAAGTTTTTTTTACCATTTTATTCCTATTCGAAAAGAAGTTGTAATTAAAAATTTAAAAATTGCATTTCCCTATCTCTCGGATTTTGATATAAATAGGCTTACAAAAAAGTCTTACCAAAATCTTTTTATTATTCTTATCGAAATTCTTTATCTTCCAAGATTCAATGAGGACATTTTACGGAGCTTAGTAAAAATCAAAAATGTAGAATTAATTGATCAGGCATTAAAGAAAGATAAAGGTTTAATTTTTGTTTCTGCTCATTTCGGAAACTGGGAAATACTGGCGATTGCGTCAGCATTAATCTTAAAACAAAAGTTTACATTAGTTATAAAACCATTACGCAATCCAATTGTGGATGAATTTATAAATAGCTGGAGAACAAAATTTGGAAATGAGATAATTCCACTCGGGATTTCGGTGAAGAATGTTTTCAAAAGACTTTTACAAAAGAATATTATAGCTCTATTAGCAGACCAACGAGCAAGTATCAATTCACTCGAAATGGATTTCTTTGGACGAAAAACACATGTCTATGAAGGTCCTGCAACTCTTTCAATTAAGACGGGAGCACCTCTAATTTTTGCAATTGCAATCAGACAACCCGACTATTCGTATCATGTAGAATTAAGGGAAATTAAGTTTGATAACGAGCTTAGTGATGAAGAAAACATTATAAGGATGACAGCAATTTATATTTCTTATCTTGAAGAATACATCAGGCAATATCCAGAACAATGGTTGTGGTTCCATAACAGATGGAAACATTGAATATAGATCTAAATCATTTGGAAAAGATTCTTATTGTTCAAACTGCATTTTTGGGCGATGTCATATTAACACTACCGTTGGCACACCATCTGAAGAAACATAATCCAGCTTATAAACTTACTTTTCTTTTGAAGAAAGAACTGCAAGAAATCAAAGAAATCAATTCTTATTTTGATGATTATATTTTTATAGATAAATCAAAATATATTTCATCGATTAGAAGTGTTGTCCATCAAATAAAAAATAAATTTGATGTTGTAATATCCCCTCATAGATCAACACGAAGTGCATTAATCTCATTTCTAAGTAATACAAAAATTAGAATTTCCTTCGACATCTCTTCGTTGTCTTTTTTGTACACTCATCGCGTACCTTACAAAAGAAATATTCACGAGATTGAGCGGAATCTTGACTTGATAAAATTTATGGTCCCTGTTACTGACTGGAAAGAAAAAATATTCTTAAAGCTTGATAAATATGTTTTGAACGATACTTTTATGCTATGGAAAGATAAAGGCGAACCAATAGTTGTTGTTGCACCAGCGACAGTATGGGAGACTAAAAGATACCCGGAATATTATTACGCTTCGGTTATCAAAAATCTAATAGAGAATGATATTAAAGTTGTATTGATTGGGTCAAAACAAGATCTTGAAGTAGGATTGCGAATTCAAAAGTATGTTGATCAATCATCTAGTTTATTGAACTTAATCGGGAAATTAAGATTAAGAGAAAGCATAAGTCTCATTAATCTTTCAGATTTATTGATTTGTAATGATAGTGCTCCAACTCATATGGCTATTTTCACAGATACACCAGTTTTAACAATTTATGGCTCCACTATCCCTGAATTTGGTTTTTATCCTTTTAGAAGTTCTGACAGAATAGTTCAAATTGAAAATCTAAAATGTAAGCCCTGCGGGATTCATGGATATATGGAATGTCCCGAAAAACATTTTCGATGTATGATTGATTTAACGCCAGAGGTTGTATTTAATGCTGCCATTCAGATGTTATCAAAAAATTATCCTAACAATTAATAATTTTGTATAAATGAAGAAAAAAAAGATTAAAAAACTACTCTCTTCAAATTACGAGTTAATTTTACTACCCAAAATTACGAGTTCAGAAGCGAGAACTTTTAGGTTTAATTTTCTTAAAGTGTTAATAGTTTTATTTCTGATTTATGTCATCTCATTTTCTGCCTTATTCTACATGTTTGTTTATACACCACTGGGAAAAATTTTCCCTACTTCTTCTTATCTGGGTAATGAGAATTATTCAGAAGTAATAAAACTTCAAGAAAAAATACTTGAACTATCAAGAGAAGTTGAAAGAGTTCAACAGATTAATGAGAGATTAAATTTAATCTTAGAAGGAAAACCTATTCCTATAGATCCCCGCGACCTTGATACAAATTATCAAAAGGAAAAGATAAGAAGAGATTCATTGCGCTTGCTCGGTAACATAAATCTCTCGAACAATATATATCATATATTCATGAAAACCTTAAACCGAATACCTCTTTTATACAACCAGATGAATAAATTAATTCAAGATGAAATGGAGCAAAAAAATAGTGAGAGTAGAGAATTTTTATTTTTTATAAAGCCTGCTGATGGATTAGTAACAAGAGGTTATAATAAATCGATCTCGCATTTTGGAATAGATTTTAGTATGCCAATTGGCTCTGTAGTTAGGGCTTCTGCATCTGGAATTGTGATTTTTGCAGATTATACCGTAAACGATGGATATAAGATAATTATTTCCCATTCACGAGGATATTTCACAATCTATAAACATCTTAGCCAGCTTCTGAAAAAAGAGAGAGACTTTGTCAAACAAGGAGATATAATAGCTTTATCAGGTAATACTGGTAAACTAACAACTGGTCCACATCTCCATTTTGAAATATGGAAATATCAAACTCCCTTAAATCCCGAAAAAATTTTGGTGGATTTGAAATGAAAAACAAGAGTAATATTATTGATGAACTTTCTATCATAGCAAAACATCTCGAAATAACAGGTGACATTAAAGGTGCTGGAGATCTTAAAATCGATGGAAAGGTTCAAGGAAATATTTTTCTCGAGGGACACCTGTTACTCTCAGAAGGTGCAGAAATAAGAGGTGATATACAAACAGTAAATTTTGAATGTAATGGAACGGTGGAAGGTAATCTTTTAATTAAAGAAAAACTCACCGTCGGTGGAAAATCTAAAATTGTTGGAGATATAAGAACGAAAATTCTGATCATAGAAGAAGGTGCCGAAATTAATGGAAAATGTATTGCAGCAAGGAATGTTTCTGAGGAGACTTAGTTGAAATCTAAATTCATAAATAATCAGAGAAAATTTATTGAGAGCTATAAAAAAATAGGACCTTATCTTGGACTTGGAACTCAACTGGCTGCAACAGTAATATTAATGGTTTTCTTAGGTATCTGGGTTGATAGACAATTTTCAACCTATCCGATCTTTATTATTTCTTTCTCTGTCTTTGGAATGTTCGCCGGGATTTATAATTTCATTCGTTCAGTTACCAAATTATCAGATAAGAAAAAAGAATAGCCACTAAATTGATACGAGAATTTTTCTTATTCAGTACTATACCATTTATCATTAGTATTCTCATTTTTTTTAATCAGACTGATATTGCGAAAGGAATTATTTTTGGCTGGTTGATAGTTTCACTCCATTTCGTAATCGGAAAGATTTCATTTAATAGTTCATATAAAAAGGAAAACAAGTCTTTTTTGAAGATATATTTTGGAGGTACAGTTTTTAGATTTTTCCTTTCATTACTGTTAATTTTTGTTACCATAAAATTCATTGGCATATATTTAATAAGTTTCTTATTTTCGCTATTCATTTTCTATCTAATTAATCAAACTATTGAGCTAAGATATATTATTAAAACTTTGACCAAAAAATGAGAGAAGATTTAGTAAGGCAGGATACTTTGCATAATCAAGGTAATTCGAGCGGTAGCTGGATTATTGAACATATCGTAGATAGTAATGTTATCGATCTTGAACCTTTTGGTACAATTCCACTTCCATCTTTTGATATAAATTTATTTGGATACTCATTTAACTTAGCCATTACTAAACATGTTGTCTTTTTATGGTTGGCTGCTTTGATTGTTGCTTTCTTGATGATTACAACAGCAAAAAGTTATAAGAAAAGTTTGATTCCCAAAGGTTTCGCAAATTTCGTGGAAATGATTATTGTTTTTATTAAAGATGAGATTGTAATTCCTACCATTGGCGAAAAATATGCCCCCGGTTTTTTACCCTTCTTAGGAACGGTTTTCTTTTTCATCCTAACATGTAATTTATTAGGGTTAGTTCCTTTTGGTGCCACTGCTACATCTAATATTTCTGTAACAGCTTCTCTTGCTTTGTTGAGTTTTATTATGATACAATTTGCGGGGATGAAGAAAAATGGGGTTGTTGGTTATTTTAAAGGTTTAATTCCCCATGGTGTTCCAGTGTTTTTATTACCTATCATGTTTGTGGTTGAAATATTAGGGTTATTCACAAAACCATTTGCTTTGATGATCCGTCTCTTTGCAAATATGACTGCTGGTCATGTGGTTATACTTGCTCTCATTGGTTTGATATTTATACTTAAAACACCCTTTATCTCACCAGTTTCAATTATGTTTGCTTTATTTATTTACTTACTTGAGTTACTTGTTGCTTTGATTCAAGCATATATTTTTACAATGTTGTCATCATTATTTATTGGAATGGCAATTCATCAAGAACATTAAAAAAATTATGGAGGAAAAATAGATGGACCCATTATTATTTGCATACCTTGCAGCAGGATTTGGTGCTGCATTAACAGTTATCGGAGCTGGTTTTGGAATTGGCAAACTTGCCAGCGCTGCGATGGAAGCAAGCAGTCGTCAACCAGAAGCACTTGGCGATATTAGAACCTCGATGATTATTGCAGCAGCACTTATCGAAGGTGTTTCGCTGTTTGCTTTGGTTATTTGTATTCTTCTGGCTTTGAAGTAAAAAGGAAACGGAAATGTCCCTTAACATCGGATTTCTGAATCTTCTCCTGCTTTATAGTGGCGGAGAAAAAGGTGGATTACTTGATATCAACCCGGGATTGATATTCTGGACTGTTGTTACATTTCTAATACTTCTCTTTATTTTGAAGAAGACAGCATGGAAACCAATTCTTCAAGCATTAAAAGAAAGAGAAGAAAATATTCGAAGTTCTCTGGAAAAAGCTGAACAGGCAAGAAAAGAAGCTGAAGAGATACTTGAAAGAAATCGTAAGAATCTTGCTGATGCAGAAGAACAGGTAAGAAAAATCGTGAATGAAGGTAGAGAATATGCTAATAAGTTGAGGAGTGAAATCTTAGCCAGAGCAAATCAGGAAGCTCAGAATATGATTGAAAATGCAAAACGTGAAATCGAGAACAAGAAACAAGAAGCTCTTGGCGAGCTCAGAGAAATAGTTGCTGAGCTTTCGATTCAAGCTGCTGAAAAAATTCTTGAAGAGACTCTGGATAAAGAAAAACACAAAAAACTTATTGAAAAACTAATTAATAATTTGCCAAAAGGTTAAGATGCTTAATTCGAAAATTACGAACAGATACGCAAAGGCTTTACTTGATCTGGCGATAAGTGAAAATTCTCTTGACAAAATTTCACAAGATATTGGTTTCGTTCAAAAATCTGTTTCTTCAATTCGTGAATTATCACTTTTATTAAAGAGTCCGATTGTTAAAAGGGACAAAAAGAAACAAATTTTTCATGAAATATTTGTAAATAAAATTTCTGATACATCATTAAAATTTTGTGAGCTGGTAATAAACAGACAGAGAAGTGAATTATTACCTGATATAATCAGAAGATTTTTTGAATTAAGAAATGAATTCTTGAACATCAAAAATATAGAGGTTGTATCGGCAGTTGAATTAGATGAAAATCAAATCAATTTATTAAAGTCGATTCTTGAACAAAATTTGAATAAAAAAGTGTGGCTTAGTCTTGAGGTAGATCGTACTTTAATTGGTGGCTTTAAGGTTAAGATTGACGATACTGTAGTCGACGCTTCTCTTCAATATCAACTAGCAAAACTGAAAAAGAAATTTTTATCCGGTACAGAAAAATTGAATTAGCAAAAAAAGAGGTAAAAAGAAAATGGCAGAAGTTAGACCAGATGAAGTATCAGCGATATTAAGAAAAGAGCTTTCGGGATTTGAATCGGAAGTTGAAGTTTATGATGTTGGTACCGTCCTTGAAGTCGGTGATGGGATTGCCAGAATTTATGGTTTATCCAAGGTTATGGCCAGTGAATTAGTCGAATTCCCGAATGGTGTTTTTGGGATGGTGTTGAATCTGGAGGAAGATAATGTTGGAGCCATACTCTTTGGAGACGATACACTTATTAAGGAAGGCGATATCGTCAAGAGAACCAAACGAGTCGCATCAATACCAGTTGGTGAAGAATTACTTGGAAGGGTTGTAAATCCTCTTTGCCAACCTGTTGATGGAAAAGGTCCCATCTCAACTAATAACTATTTACCAATTGAAAGGAAAGCTCTTGGAGTAATTTATCGTCAGCCCGTGAAAGAACCTCTTCAGACAGGATTAAAAGCAATCGATGGAATGATTCCAATTGGAAGAGGTCAAAGAGAATTAATAATTGGCGATCGACAGACTGGTAAAACTGCCATTGCTATTGATACCATAATTAATCAGAAGTGGACTCATACCGAAGAAGCTAAAAGATATGGGGTAAAACCAGTTTATTGTATTTATGTAGCGATTGGACAAAAGAGTTCTTCTGTTGCTCAAGTGGTAGCGAAACTTGAAGAAGAAGGAGCAATGGAATATACCACCGTTATTCTGGCAAGTGCGAGTGATCCAGCTCCGATGCAATTCATTGCACCCTATTCTGGAGCAACACTTGGAGAATATTTCAGAGATAGTGGTAGACACGCACTGGTAATTTATGATGATTTATCCAAACATGCTCAAGCCTATAGACAAGTTTCATTATTATTAAGGAGACCACCAGGACGAGAAGCTTATCCAGGTGATATTTTCTATTTACATAGCCGTTTGCTTGAAAGAGCATCAAAATTGAGCGATGAATTGGGTGGTGGAAGTTTGACTGCACTGCCCATCATTGAAACTCAAGCTGGTGATGTCTCTGCTTATATTCCTACAAATGTGATATCCATTACAGACGGTCAAATTTACCTTGAGCCAAATCTTTTCAATGCTGGTGTTAGACCTGCAATAAATGTTGGGATTTCAGTTTCCCGTGTTGGTGGTAATGCTCAAATTAAAGCAATGAAGAAAGTCGCTGGAAGATTAAGATTGGATCTAGCTCAATACAGAGAACTCGAGGCATTCGCAAAATTTGGTTCTGATCTTGATCAAGCTACACAAAAACAGTTAAGAAGAGGACAGAGACTTGTTGAATTGCTGAAGCAGGATCAATATCAACCCATGCCGGTTGAGAAACAAGTCGTCTCTATTTTCTATGGAACTTTTGGTTACCTTGATCAAATTCCTGTTAGTGATGTACGAAGATTTGAAAAAGAAATTCTTGAATATATTGAACTGAAACATAATGATATATTTCTCGAAATTATTGAAACAAAAGATTTGTCCGATAAATTAATCGAGAGATTAAAACAGATTGGTGATGAATTTTTGAAAACATTTAAGAAAAGTAACTAATGGCAACACTTAGAGAAATTCGAAGACGAATTCAAGGCATTAGAAGTACACAGCAGATTACCAAAGCTATGAAGATGGTAGCTGCTGCAAGGCTTAGAAGAGCTCAAGATGCAATTCTCAATTTTAGACCATATGCTAATACAATTTCTAATTTGCTTGATAATCTAGTTTCAAATATTTCGGAAATTGATAATCCATTTATTCGTGAAAGAGAGACAAAAAAGGTTACACTTGTAGTTGTTACTTCAGATCGTGGTTTATGCGGTTCATTTAATTCAAACCTTCTAAGATTCGCTGAAGATTTTATTAAAACTGAGTTAAAAGAATTCCAGGATGTCGGTAATCTTGAGTTAATTTGCATTGGGAAGAAGGGAAATGATTATTTTACCAGAAGAAAATTCCCGGTAAAAAAAGGATATGTAAATTTCTTCGCAAATTTAAATTACAAAAGCTCAGTTGAGATAGTTTCATTTTTAGCAGAGAGGTTTATAACTAATCAAACCGATAAAGTGATTTTCATATATAATGAATTCAAATCTGTCATCAGTCAGGTTGTTACAGTAAAGCAAATACTTCCCTTAGTCATTCAACGCAAGGAAGAGTCAAAAAATTATCGTTTAAAACCTATTTATGAGTTTATATACGAACCGGAAAAAGAAAAAATATTAAACACATTATTACCAAAATATCTAGAAGTTCAGATGTGGAGAATTTTGCTTGAATCGAATGCATCAGAGCAGGGTGCAAGGATGACAGCTATGGATAATGCTACAGAAAATGCAAAAGAATTACTCAAGGTTCTAAGCCTTTCTTATAATAAAGCGCGTCAGGCTGCAATCACAAAAGAACTACTTGAAATTGTCGCCGGTGCTGACGCAATGAAAGAACAGGGATAAGGTAGTCTTATCACTTCATTATAATATTTTACTACAATTCTTTAATTTTGTAAGCTTTAATCTAAATTAAATTTATGTTTGAAGAATTAACCACTAAGTTAGAATCGGCTTTTAAGAAGATCAGAGGTCAGGGAAAACTAACCGAAAAAAATATCTCTGATGCATTGCGTGAGGTACGTCGTATCTTAATTGATGCTGATGTAAATTATAAAGTCGCTAAAGATTTTATTGAGAAAGTTGAAAAAAAATCATTAGGTAAAGAGGTAATTTCTTCGATCACTCCTGGTCAGTTAATCATTAAAATAATCAATGATGAATTAATTGATTTACTAGGTGGTTCAACATCACCACTGGTTATAGCAAATAATCCTCCATCAATATATTTGCTTGCAGGATTACAGGGTTCAGGAAAAACTACATTTGCTGCGAAGTTTGCAAATTATTTAAAAAGGACTGGACTAAAACCACTTCTTGTAGCTTGTGATATTTATAGACCAGCTGCCGTAGAACAATTAAAACAATTAGGAAAACAAATAGCAGTTGATGTTTTTCATATCGAGAAAGATGCAATTGAGATAGCAGAAGAATCAATCAAATTTGCAAAAGAAAATAACTACAACGCTATTGTAATTGATACCGCTGGAAGATTACATATCGATGAGAAGATGATGGAAGAGATAAGCAAAATCAAAGAAGTGGTAAATCCAACCGAAACATATTTTATTGTTGACGCAATGACAGGACAAGATGCTGTAAATACTGCCAAAGCTTTTCATGACAAAATAAATTTTGACGGAATTGTTTTAACCAAACTTGATGGGGATACCAGGGGAGGATGTGCGTTATCAATTAGGGCTATTGTGAACAAACCGATCAAATTTGTAAGTCTTGGTGAAAAACTGGATTCGATTGAGGTTTTTCATCCTGATAGAATGGCATCGAGAATTTTAGGGAAAGGTGATATTGTAACATTGGTTGAGAAAGCACAGAGTGCTTTCGAAGAAAAAGAAGCACAAAGATTGGAAGAAAAACTACGCGCAAACAAATTTGATTTTGAAGATTTTAAGGAACAATTAAAAATAATCAAAAGATTGGGTTCGATTTCTCAAATTCTCTCCATGATACCAGGTTTTTCATCTATTCAGAAAAATGTTCAGATAGATGAAAAAGCTTTTAGTAGGGTCGAGGCGATCATAAATTCAATGACAAGGGAAGAGAGAAGAAATCCAAAAATTTTAAATGCTAGTCGAAAACGAAGAATTGCGAGAGGTAGTGGTACGAGTATACAAGAAGTAAACAAATTGGTTAAACAATTTGAAGAAATGCAGAGAATGATAAAAAAGATGAATAGCATGGATTTTAAAAAAGCATTTCGTAATTTTAACATGAAATTTAACTAAGAATAATTTGGAGGAATAACTTTTGGCAGTAAAATTAAGATTGCAAAGATTAGGTAAGAAAAAACAACCTTTTTACAGAATAGTTGCTGCAGATTCTCGTTCTCCGAGGGATGGAAAATTTATTGAAGTAGTTGGAACATATAATCCCAGAGTGAACCCTCCGGAAGTAACTATAAAAGAAGATAAAGCAATTAAATGGCTTAAGAATGGTGCACAACCGACTGATACTGTAAGAAGCCTATTAAGACGAGAAGGTATACTTTTAAGATATCACATGATGCGAAAGAAATTTGAACCAGAGAAGATAGAAGCAGCGGTTCAAGAATTTAAAGAGAGACAGAAAGTAAACCTTCAGAAGGAATTAGAAAAACCTAAAACCAGGAAAAAGAAGAAAGGCGCTTCAGAAGTAAAAGGTGCAGCTTCTGAGGGATAAGGGTAGAAGCTAAAGAATTCCGAGCCTCTACCTGTAATATTTTGCACCCCAATTCGGAGGGATATTAGATGAAAGAATTCGTCGAATTTATGGCGAAGCACCTCGTTGATAAGCCAGATGGGGTACAGGTTGAGGAAAAGATGGTTGCAGAAAATAAGATAGTTTTTACTCTGAAAGTTGCAAAGGAAGATATTGGTAAAGTTATCGGTAAGCAGGGTAAAACGGCTCAAGCAATGAGGGTACTTCTAACTGCTATTGCAGCTAAAGAAGGCAAAAGAGCAATCTTAGAGATTGCAGATAAATAATTTTTTGTAAATGATTTTAATTGGACATATTGTTGGTCCCCATGGAATTAGAGGGACGATTAAAGTAAAACCTTTTACGGACTTTTTGGATCGGTTTGAAATAGGTAGAACTGTTAAAATTAAAATAGAGAATACGCTCTTTGAATTTGTGGTTGAAGATTCTTTTCTACACAAAAATTTCGTTTGTTTAAAATTGAAAGGTATTGATAAAATTGATGATGCTCTGAAATTAAAAAACTGTGATATAGTGATTTATGAGAGTGAATTGAAAAAATTGAATAAAGATGAATATTATATTCACGATTTAATTGGTTTAAAGGTTGTTGGTGAAGATGATATTGAGATAGGAACAGTAACAGATATAATTTCACTACCATCAAATGATGTCTATGAAATAGAGCTATTGAATCATCACAGAGTTTTTTATCCGGCTTTAAAAGATTACATTGAGAAGATAGATATCGAGAAGAAAATAATAAAAATTAAAAATTACCAAGGATATTTTGATAGTAATGATGCGATTTGATCTAATTTCAGCTGTGCCCGAAATAATGATTAGCCCAATAAGTTACAGTATTATAAAAAGAGCCAGGGAGAAAGGTTTAGTTGAGATACATTTACATAATCTTCATGATTATGGAGAGGGTAAATATAAGCAGATTGATGATAAACCTTATGGTGGTGGAAGTGGAATGGTATTGAAACCTGAACCAATTTATAAATGTGTAAAGAAACTACAGGAAGAAATAAATTATGATGAGATAATCATCACTTCTGCCAAAGGAAAAATTTTTGATCAAAATGAAGCAAAAAGATTATCATTAATGAAAAATATTCTCATTGTTTGTGGACATTATAAAGGGATTGATCAAAGAGTTATAGATTTGTTGAATGCAAAAGAAATTTCAATTGGTAAATTTGTTTTGAGTGGTGGTGAATTACCTGCTCTCGTAATTGTTGATGCTGTTGTAAGGCTATTGCCCGGTGCACTGGGAGATAGCGAATCGGCTCTGACAGATTCGTTCATAGATGATGAGTATATTGAACCACCAATTTACACGCGCCCTAAAGAATTTTTAGGGTTAAAAGTACCAGATGTTCTGATTTCTGGTGATCACAAAAAAATTGAAGAATGGAAAGAAAAGAATAAATTGAAAGTTGAATAAAATTTAATGGAGATGATAAAATGAATAAATTAGATCAAGTTAAACAGATGCAGGTTAGAACTGATCTTCCAAAGTTTAAACCTGGCGATAGAATCAATGTTCACTTCAAGGTTATTGAAGGTGACAAGGAAAGAATTCAGCAATTCGAGGGTGATGTAATATCAATTCGTGGAAGTGGAATAGATCAAACTTTTACTGTTAGAAAAATCTCTGATGGTGTAGGTGTGGAGAGAATTTTTCCGATGCATTCACCAAGAATTGCAAAAATAGAAATTGTAAGAGAAGGTAAGGTAAGAAGAGCAAAACTTTATTATCTGAGAAAACTCTCTGGTAAAGCTGCAAAAATTAAGAGTAAATAATCATTTTAAGAGTGTTCTAAGAGGAAGAGGCTATCATTTTGATAGCCTCTTTTTATTTCTAGATTAAGATGCCTTAAATAACCACATGTGAAATATTTAGAACATTTTCGTTATTCTTTATCTGATTTAATAAATCCTGGCTGAGAGGCTCCCTTAACTTCATGGTACAGCAAGCTACTACACCTCCTTCGAATATCACATTCTCGATTTCTTCAATATTGATGTTAGCTTCCCTAATTACATTGAGTACTGATGCAAGAACTCCTGGTTTATCATAGTGTTTTACGACGAGTTGATATTTAGCATCAGTAATTTTTGCTCTGTTCACCCAATGAGCTATTACACCACTTGTGAGGTAATCTTTAATGATTCGAACAGTTTCTTCGGCAACTGCGTTTTGCGCCTGTTCTGTAGAAGCACCTATATGATGAGTTACATAAATGTTTGGATTAGATTGTAACTTAGAAGAGACTGTTCCAGATTTTGCTTCTGGTTCATCTTTGAAAACATCCAATGCTGCTCTTATTCCTTTATTTTCTACTGCCCAGAGTAAAGCATCTTCATCCACAATCTCAGCTCTCGAGGTGTTTATAAATAAAGCCCCATCTTTCATATAACTGAACATTCTTTGATCAAATAAATTTCTTGTCTGTTCTGTGAGGGGAAGATGGACTGATACAACATCACACATCGGAAGCAGCTGATCCATTTCAGAGAAATCTTTTATTGCAATTCCCTCAATTCGGGATATATCTTTACCGTAAACATTCATTCCCAGCGCTAATGCTCTTTTTGCAACTTCTTTACCAATGTTTCCGACACCAATTACTCCGAGTGTTCTACCAAACAATCCTTTTGCTTTTGAGTATTTGTCTTTATTCCAGACACCATTTCTGAAGTCAAATACATTATCGGGTATCCATCTATCGAGAGCTATCATTAATCCAATTGTTAATTCAGCAACTGCGATTGCATTTTTTCCTGGACAATTGCTAACATACACTCCTTTCCTATTTGCAGCTGAAATCGCAATATTATTCACGCCAGCTCCAGCTCGAACGATCAGAGAAAGATTCTTGCTCTCATAGATTGTTTTTTCATTAACTACAGTAGAACGAACAACAAGAATATCCACTTCTTTTGCAGCTTCTGGTAAATCATCTTCACCGAGTTTTGGATTGTAAATTACTTCAAGATCTAAAGCTCTTAATTCTTCAAGATATTTTTCGGGGAATTTATCAGCTATTAAGACTTTCATCAAACCTCCGCTATTATAATTTATGTGTAAGTATTTGGTAGAAGTAACATGAGAAACAGTAGTAAAAGATTTTATCGCTATTGAAATTGGAACGAAACATATATTTGGTTCTGGCTATTCTATGAAACAATTTTTATGAAACAAAAATTTAGTCGATATATTTCAACTATTTCAAAGAGAATTAAAACTATCAAGACTAATCTTTAAGCAACGGGATTCTTAATCCAAATCTTTTAGCATTTTCAATTGCTCGTTGATAACCGGCATCAGCATGGCGCACAATTCCCATACCAGGATCATAATTTAGAACTCGCTCCAATTTTTCGTCCGTCTCTTTAGTTCCATCGGCAACAATTACCATTCCTGCATGTATTGAGTATCCCATCCCTACGCCACCACCATGATGAACAGAGACCCAACTTGCACCTCCAATAGTGTTAAGGAGAGCATTTAGAATGGGCCAATCCGCAATTGCATCACTACCATCAAGCATTCCTTCTGTCTCCCGATTTGGTGAAGCAACCGAGCCACAATCGAGATGATCGCGTCCAATTACAATTGGTGCTTTCACTTTTCCTTCTCTTACAAGTCTATTGAAAATCAATCCCATTTTTGCACGTTCACCATAACCAAGCCAGCAAATTCGAGCTGGTAATCCTTGAAATTTTACATTTTCTCTGGCGAGTTTAATCCATCTTACCAGTGATTTGTTTTCAGGAAAAGTTTCTATGACAGCTTGATCAGTCACATAAATATCTTCAGGATCTCCGGATAGAGCAGCCCATCTAAATGGTCCTTTACCATCACAGAAGAGTGGACGAATATACTCTGGTACAAACCCTGGTATATCAAAAGCATTTTTAACACCATTAGCGAAAGCTTCTCCTCTGATGTTATTTCCATAATCGAAAGTTACTGCTCCTTTGTTTTGAAATTCTAACATTGTTTGAAGATGAACGACAATCGATTGTTTCGCCATCTTTATATATTTTTCAGGATCTGTTTTTCTTAACTTTAGTGCTTCTTCGTAGGGAATTCCATGTGGTACATATCCATTAAGAGTGTCGTGTGCAGATGTTTGATCTGTCAAAACATCTGGAACAATACCGCGTCGAAGTATTTCAGGTAACACTTCTGCAGCATTCCCAACCAATCCAATTGATATAGCTCGTTTCTCTTCCTTAGCCTTCAAAACTAAGTTAAGTGCTTCATCTAAATTTTCTGTCATCAAATCAAGGTAACCAGTCCTTAGTCTTTTCTCAATACGGGTTCTATCTACTTCTACACCCAGGAATGCAGCACCATTCATTTTTGCAGCAAGTGGTTGTGCTCCTCCCATTCCTCCAAGCCCGGATGTTAACAGAAACTTCCCGCTTAATGAACCACCGAAATATTTTTCGGCACAGGCAGCAAAAGTTTCATAAGTTCCTTGAAGAATTCCTTGAGTACCGATGTAAATCCAGCTACCCGCAGTCATTTGTCCATACATAATTAATCCTAATGCTTCGAGTCTTCTAAATTCATCCCATGTTGCCCATTTGGGAACTAACATAGAGTTTGAGATAATTACTCTTGGTGCAAAAGTGTGAGTTTTAAAAACAGCTACTGGTTTCCCTGATTGAATCAACAATGTTTCATCGTTTTCAAGATTTTTCAATTCTCTTACAATCGCATCATAACATTCCCAATTTCTAGCGGCTTTACCAATTCCGCCGTAGACCACTAATTCCTCTGGTTTTTCTGCGACCTCGGGATCGAGGTTGTTCATCAACATTCGCAATGCAGCTTCTTGAATCCAACCTTTGGTATTCAATTGTGTACCCCGAGGGGCACGAATTGGTTCATAAGTTCTATGATTCATGGTTATTTTTTGAAATGTTTATTCAATAAAATCTCATATTGTTTTAATAAAGGTTTATAAAGCCATTTCATAAGAAAGAAAGCTTTTTTCACTTTTTCTCTTAGAACTTTTGCATTTTCGGTTAATTGAAGCTCAAGTCTTTTTACTTCTTCTTTAGTTAATTTTACCGGAGATTGATTTGAAGAAAGCTTTTCCTGCAGGTTTTGATATATTCTTGTTTCAGTTATATATCTATTATCACCTTCAATTTGTTTTAAAATTTGTTTAACCATCGTAAGAAGCAATTTTCTTTCTGAAGAATCGAATTCAAAGTTATAATTTTTAAATAGTGGTTTCATATCACTTAAATGCCAATAATTTTTCTCTGACTTTTTGATAACCTGGTTTTATAACATTGTAAATATAGTGTAACCTCTCGTTGTAATGTATGAATGCGCTTTTCATTGCATTAATGGTAAGTTTTTCAATATCGTCAAGTGTCAGGCCAAATGTTTCAGCAGCAACTTTAAATTCATTAGACATGGTGGTATTACTCATTAATCTGTCGTCGGTATTCAAAAAAACTCGGAATTTATTTTTATAATAAATTCCGAATGGATGTTCCTCAAGACTCTTGACTGCACCAGTGTGGACATTGCTTAAAAGACAAATTTCGAGTGGAATTCTTTTATCGAGAACATATTGAGCCAGAGTTCCCATTGAAACAAGTTCACCATTTATTACGGTCATATCTTCGATTAATCTGGTTGCGTGTCCTAATCTATGAGCTCCACACCATTGAAGTGCTTGCCATATTGATTCTTTTCCCCAGGCTTCACCTGCATGGATTGTAATGTTGAAATTAGCACGTTGAATATATTGAAATGCTTCGATGTGTTTTTTAGGTGGATAACCACCTTCTTCACCGGCTAAATCAAAACCGACTACTCCGCGATCTCTAAAATCTACCGCAAGTTCAGCCATTTCAAGACTTAGTTTCATATTTCGCATAGCACAGATAATCAGACCATAACCAACACCATATTTTTGTTTTCCTTTTTCAAGTCCATTAAGCACAGCTTGTACCACTTCCTCCCAATGTAGACCTTTTTGTGTATGAAAAACAGGGGCAAATCTTGTTTCAACATAAACAACACCATCATTATACATATCTTCCATCATTTCAAACGCCACTCTCTCTAGAGCGTCACGGGTTTGCATTACAGCTGTTGTATGTTCAAATCCACGAAGATATTCAACAAGGTTGCCTTTATTCGCTCCTTCATGAAACCATGCCGCAAGTTCTTCAGGATCATTTGTTGGGAGTTTATTATACTTAATATCTTTTGCTAATTCAATTATCGTTTCGGCCCTTAAACCACCATCAAGATGATCATGGAGTAAGACTTTGGGTACTTCTTTAATAATTTCTAGCGTTTCTCTTCTCATAAAAGCCCTCTTATCGTTTAAGAAAATTTTTATTATAGTGTAAAATGCTCAAAGTTAAATCTCTTTTTCAAATTTAAATAATTAAGTGAGGTTTTTCAATTTAAAATCCCTTTTATGACTTTTTGAGGTTTCAATGCTATTCTCATTGGGTGTGTAAGTTTGCAAAATATAGGGTTTCTATTAGGTTTTGAGTGGGAAAAACTACAATCTGTGAAAATGACATTGCTTAAGATGAAATTGGATTGAGTCGGGGCGGCCGGATTCGAACCGGCGACCTCCTGGTCCCGAACCAGGCGCTCTAACCGGGCTGAGCCACGCCCCGAAATTTCAACATTGATTTCAAAAACTATTGACAAATCTTTACAAATATATTATAATTCGCTGGAATTTTTTATTGATAATTAATCTAAAAAAGAATTTGGAAGTTTGTAAATGTTAAATCAATTTTTGGAATCGTTGATTCTTGTGGGTGTTAAAGTGAAATAAACTCGAGTCCATTTTCCTTCTTCACTTGCAATCCAGAAGTGTTCACCATGTTTATCGATAATTGCTTTCACTATCAATAAGCCGAGTCCTAATCCTTTTTCACCTTTTGTACCTCGCGTTGTATATTTTTTAGTTGATACAAGTAAGTTCATTAAAATTTCTCTATCTATTCCAATACCTGAATCAACTACAAGAACAACAAGTTTATTTATTTTTTCATGGTAGTGAGTATGAATTTCAATTGTACTATCCGGGTTTGAAAATTTGATGGCATTGTCGATCAGATTTTTTAAAACTTCGATAATCATAAATTCATCACCATAGACAAAAAGATCTGGCTTCGAGTTAACAATGATTTTTATATTTTTTTGTTCTGCAATTTTTGTCATACTTTTTGCAACGAAATTGATTGTAGAAGTTACATCAAATTCGGTAGGGTTAAGAGTGAGAGAAGAGGATTCATAGCGAGTCCATTCAACTATTTTGTTAAGAGCATTTAACTGTTGTTTTGAAAGTTCAAAGATACTTTCTGCAAATTTTTTCACTTCATTTTTGTTTTTGTATTGTCCATCTTTTAGAAGTTGACAATATCCGAATACACTCGTAAGTGGTGTCCTTAAGTCGTGCGAGATAATTGATACGAGTTTATCCCGTTGAAATTTAATTTTATCAAGCTCCTCTTTTAATCTTTCGTATTCACTTCTGGGTTCTTCTTTCTTTATAAATTTGGCAACAACCGCTTTCCCATTCGTTGGGATTTCTTTAGTGGATACTTTTTCTTTTTCAGCAACCTTAGCGAATGTTGACACTCTATCCTTTTCAGTAACTGCATTGATTTGTGGTTTGGCGCCTGGCGTCTCAAGTTTTTGTCTTTCGGTTTTCTCGCGAATTGGTTGTGTGGTTTTCGTTTCTGATGTTTCAGGACCACTTTTTTTTACAGTTTCCTGAACTTCAGGTATGGCTTTTTCTCTATGGAATTCCGATAATGCTTCTTCGTCCACCAGTTTTGGACGATAAAAATAATTTCGTGATGTTAGAAATTCGTTTTTCTTTTCCTGTAATGGGACACTTTCATATTTTTTTGTGAGAAAAGAAAATAATAGAATCAAAAAAAGAATTAAACTACCAGTAAAGGATATTAAATCGAATGGTGATAAAACAACGCTATCATAAGTGTTCTTTTCAAAATTTATAATTTCCTGAAAAAGGATTACATCAATTGTGAGTAGACTAAAAATTATAACATAGAATCCACCCTTTAAATCAACATCTCTCAATAAGACTATCGATAATACTATACTGATTATATTCAAGAAAATAGTGATAAGGATTATCGCTGAATATAAATCGGAATTCACATATGTCTCCAGTTAAATATATTTTTACATTAGAATTATCGAATTTAGTTTAAACTTGTTTGAGTAAAATGATTATTAAATGAGCATTAGAACATTCCGATAATATTCGTGTAATTATGAAAACAATGAAAAAAGCGAGTGTAAGTTGAAATTTAAAATTACAGAAGAGCATATCTTTGAGAATTCACCCGCAAAAGAAATAGTAGGGGATATTTCAGAAATTAAATATTTTATCAAAAAAAGAATCCAAAAAAAATTCTACTATCGAAAAGACGTTCAGCAAAAAATTATACCAAAACTGCTGGATGATCTTTTAAAGTCATAAGAAAATTTGAAATCCCGCCAAAAAAGTATACATTGTCTTTGATTAGACATTAAAAAGAAAGTTTTATATGGAAATTCTTGCTCCCATTACGATTCGTATTGCTGTATTAGATCATAACATTTTTGTAACAGAGGTTATTGAAGAGATTTTGAAAAATTACAATTACGAACTTATAAAAATAAAATCTCTTAGAGATTTTAAAGAACCTTGTGATTTTTTAATCATCCATTATGAGAGTTATAATGACGATCTGGTACACGAGATTGCACTTTTACCATCTTCTATAAAAACTAAAATATTCATCACCAATTCCAAAGGAACTGTACCTCGTGATTTAATCCCATTTCTGGATAATATAGTTCATCTTGATGAGATCGATAAGAGGTTTAAAGAGATTTTCGACTTTTTTATTTTTTTGCATAAGGAAAAGACATATGGTGAGAAGGTAGATTTAGTTAATAGTTTGTTGAAGGAATCAAAGCAGTATTTGAAAGTAATTATTGAAAGTACAGAAAATATATTGAACACATTATCGGATGTAGAAAAAAGAAAACTACTTGAAGATTTTAAAGCACTTGTTGAAATTTTTCAGGATGAATTTATAGGTTTTCAAAATTTTAATTTTGTTGATAAGCTCCCTCTTGAAGATGTTGATATTAATAGACTCATCAGTTTAACAATAGAGGAATTTAAATTAACTTCAAATTTCAAGAATATTAAATTCGATGCTGATCAATCCATAGATTTTATAAGATCCAATTTTATGGTCTTGCAAAAAATTATTAAAAATCTATTGCTTATCATTTCGACGAATGCAGTATCCATTGAAGAATTATTGATAACTACAAAATTAAGCAATGATTCTATACGAATTGAATTCGAAGCATCTTGTGAAAATTTCAATGATTTTTTACGCATTCAGATTTTTAACCCCTTTTATCCCCGTAGAATTTTAGAAAATGCTCTCATTGACTATTTTCGTAATAAAATTGAAAGATTTCTAAATATCAGAATCCATAATTATTCTTATAAGAATAGAGTTGATATTACGATGTTCATTCTACTGGAGTGACTTATGAAACCCACAATTTTAGTAATTGATGACGATGAACTTGTAACTACATCGCTAAAAAGGGCACTAATTCAAAGTGGTTATGATGTTGAGATTGCATCTGATGGTAAATTAGGTATTGAAAAAGTAGAAAATAGTTCACCAGATATTGTTCTACTTGATATTTATCTTGGTGATATGAATGGGATGGAAGTACTTAAAAAAATCCAATTCATCAATCCTGATTTACCAGTTATAATGATAACTGGATTTGCAGATGTTCAGACGGCTGTGAATGCAATCAAAATGGGAGCACTCGATTTCATTCTTAAACCCATCAATATTGATCAACTTGAATTGATCATTAATAAAACTTTAAAACAAATTTCTTTACATAAGGAGGTTCAACGACTTAGATTAATTACAAAAGAGGGTGAGATCACTCGTGAAATATTCGGAAATTCACGAATTATGAGAACAACTCTCGATGCAGTAGAAAAGATTGCGATGAGTGAAAGCACGACAATTTTAATAGAAGGGGAAAGTGGTTCGGGTAAAGAAATGATTGCAAGATATATACACAATATTTCGAGCCGAAGAGATGGACCATTTATCGCTCTTAATTGCGGTGCTATTCCCAAAGAATTAGCTGAAAGCGAATTATTTGGTAGTGAGCGGGGAGCTTATACTGGGGCTTCTGAGAAAACACGAATAGGAAAGTTTGAATTAGCTGAAGGTGGAACATTAATGCTCGATGAAATTGGTGAATTGGGTCTTGATTTACAAGTCAAACTCCTTAGAGTTCTTCAGGATAAAAAGTTCTTCAGACTTGGTGGTACGAGAGAAATTAGCGTAAATGTTAGAATTATTGCTGCTACGAATAAAGATTTAAGACAAGCGGTATATGAGAAAACTTTTCGTGAGGATTTGTTCTATAGATTAAATGTTGCGACAATCTATGTTCCACCTCTAAGAGAGCATAAAGAAGATATTCCTTTCCTTGCAATGACATTTTTAAATGAATTTAATCAGACATTCAATAAAAATATTAAACGAATTTCTGACGAAGCCCTCGAGATGATGAATAGATACAATTGGCCAGGTAATATTCGTGAATTGAGAAACACGATAGAACGTGCAGTATTACTTGCAAGCGGTGATGAACTAAAACCAGAGCACATGAACTTTCTGGAAAAAGAAAAATCGGCCAAAACCTTTTCAGATGAAGATTATATTCTCAAAATTCCAAAATCAGGAATCAAAATGGATCAGGTAGTAAAAGATCTAATAATTCAAACGCTTGAGTTAACAGACGGTAATCAAATTCAAGCTGCAAAAATTCTTGGGATTTCAAGATCAAAACTACGTTACCGAATGGAGCAATTAAAAATAGAAGTTAAGAAACAGATAAATAAAGAAAACTAAATGGAATCGATTCTTACTCTTCTTATTATTGATGATAATCCTTTAGAACTCGGATTAATTAAACTTGTAATCCAGAAGAATTTTCAGAATATTCGGGTTATTAGTCTTACAAAACCTCCGATCTGGAAAGATTTCTTTGAGAATCAAAAAATTGACATCATAATTATTGATTATCGGTTACCCGAAAAAAATGGATTAGAACAAATTAAAGAATTAAGAAATTATAATAAAGAGATACCTGCATTTCTCATTACTGCATTGGAAAGAGATGAAATTGATCAGGATATAGTCAGATTTGGAGCAACTGATATTATCGTAAAAGATAGAAGTTATACAAATCTTGTCTCTAAATTGAATGATATCATCCTGAAAAGATCCTTCAAGCGTTTTGAGATGGAAATTAATACACTCAAATCAATAATTACGGAATTTGGCAGTTTTTTAATTCTCAAAATCGATAAACAATATAAATGTCTAGAAACAATAGGAAATAAAAAGTCCTTAGGAATCCCTGATAGTTATTCATTTAATGATATAAATTGGAAAGAATTCTTCTCCAGCCACTTCTTAAAATTAATAAACGAAGGAGTTAATAATCAATCCACTAAGTATATTAAACATATTAGTTTTCAAACTCCAGGCGGTATTTTAAACTTTAAGTTAACACTTTTTCCCACTGAACATTTTTATTATTTGATTTTTCAACCGTAAAATTGTCTTATTTCAATACCTATCTAATTTTGTTCAACTGGCTAAAATTAGCCATCATTTCAAGAATCCTGACAATACCTATTCTTAGTTAAAATATTCATAACTCTTTAATTATCAATAAGTTACAGGTGAATCATATTAAAAATTCATTACTGGCATTGTTGTTGTGTAATCATAGCTAAAATGGAGTCAGTGATGAAGAGTCAAAGAAAAAACAATCAGGAAATAATCAAATCGCAAATGATCACGATGTTTTTCTCGTTTGTGATTTTCAATTTTATAGTGAAGGATACCGAATGGTTGGTATGGACATCGTTAATACTCCTGATTGTGCTTTTGATTCTGATTGGTATTTCAGGTGATAGGGTGGATGTGAGGCATGAAAATGAAAAAACAATTTATTCCAGGAGGAATTTATGACAACAACAATGCTTTGGAAAGAGTTCAAAAAAACAAAAGCCTCGGAACTTAAATCGGCTTTGATTAAACAATATCTTCGGCTTGTTCATTATGTGATTCATAGGACAGAATTGAAGGGAGCAAATTTACTTGATTCCGAGGATTTTTATCATTTCGGTGTTTTAGGTCTCAGCGAGGCAATCGACCGATTTGATCCTAACTATGGAGTGAAATTCGAAACTTATGCTATTCCGAGAATAAGAGGAATGATTCTTGACGAACTTCGTAAACTTGATTTTATTCCTAGATCTTATAAAGAAAATATTAAACGTGAACTAGATAGAGAAAATTCAATTCGACGAGAGAATGATCAGCAAGAACTCACTCTTACTGATTATTTGAGAGAGTATCAACGTCTATCACTCTCACAACAGATTGGTGATGAAGACGAAACATTCCTTGATCTAATTCCATGTAATGAAAATTCCCCACAAGATGTTGCAGAAAACGAAAATATAAAGGAAATAATCTTAAACGAATTGAACAAATTTCCTGAGCGTCAAAAAATGGTAGTAATGCTCTATTATTTTGAAGATATGAACTATCAGGAAATAGCAGATGTGATGAATATTTCCGTATCACGGGTTTCACAAATTCATACTGAAGTGATCAATAAACTTCGAAAGAAATTAACTAAAACATTGAGGTGATGCTATGTTGCAAAATTTTGACTTATTTAGGAATGAGATTGATTTTATGAGTTACCTTCCAACTTATGATAAGATTAATAATGAAATAGAGTCGTTATTAAATAATGATGGAATAAGTTTATCACAACTTTGTGACATAGTAAAACGAGATCAATCATTTGCTGCTAAATTAATCGCTCTCGCTAACTCACCTGCGTATGGTCTACAGGGCAAAGTTACAACGATTGAGATGGCAATTTCTATTCTTGGAATAGAGATGGTTAGAGATATAATAGTAAGTATGGCAATCGTTAAAAACACATTAAATGATAATGATAGATATTTTTATCCAATATTTTTTAATGAACATTCTTATTTAACGGGATATGCAAGTCAACTCTTATCTGTCGATTTCAACTATCCTGTGAAAAATGAGGCATTTGTAGCTGGCTTGTTACATGATATTGGTATTGCTATTATTCACAAATATTTGAGCAATGAATTTAAATTGATAAGCGAGCTAAAATTTTACCGTAGGATCAATCAAACAAGAGCTGAAAAAATAATTCTTGGGAAGACTCACTCGGAGATTGGTGCTGAAATAGCCAGCAAGTGGAACATACCAGAATCTCTCTGTGATGTTATCCTTAATCATCACAATCCTTCTCAAAGTAAAGTTAATCCAAAATTAACAGCAATTGTTCACTTAGCTGATTACATTGTAACCGTTAAATCAAATCAATTTCTCCTTACACCCGAGGACGAAGGACTTGATAAATCGATCGTCGAAATACTAAAGCTACCAGATGAGAGTTATCTTTACGATGTAATCAATAATGTATCAGAATTAATATTTGCAGCTAAAGGATTAGTTTAGAAGATGGAAAAAATATATCTACCATTAACAGATAAAAGTGAGTTATCTTATAATTCAGTTAAGATAAAAAGTACTGAGAATGATTCAACCGGTGAAATATTACAATCAACTGAATTAATAAATATTTTTATCCGTATAAACGATGCAATTAAATATGAAATTTCACTAGATAAACTTATTTCTACATTAATCAACGAAACAAAAAGTATTTTCGATTTTGAGAAAGTAGCTTTTCTTTTAATTGTCAACGATCAAATTGTGGAAGTTTACAAAAGGGGTTTTGCTAAATCTCCTTTTGATTTCATTATCGATAGTGGATTATTGAAACTTGCTCTGGAAGAAAAAAGAAATTTGTTGATTCCTAACGCCAAAATTGATAGTGAAAATGAATTCGAGAGACTTTTGATCGTTCCGATAATTTTTTCCACAGATTCTAAAGTAGTTTTTTGTTTTGATATTAATAATAATTTCAACGAAGAGTTTCGAAAGAATTATTATGGATTTCTTGAAATACTACTGAGTTTTATTGGTCAAAAAGTTTATAATCATTTTATAATGCTCGAGAACAAAAAATTATCTGAAATTTTGACAACTCAGGAACACTATATGGGAGTCGAAGAAAACTATTCGACTATTGGTAAAGTTTGTTTGAAGTCATTTCATGAATTGAAAAATAGGACACAGGTTGTTGTAAGTGCTATTAATTTACTTCAGAAAAATATTTCAAATAATGACTATAGTAATAATGAAAGAATTTTCACAATCCTTAATAGTGAAATACCTCAATTAACATTACTGATAAAGAAAATTTCAGAATTTTCAAACAATCTGTTTTCAGATACCCGGCCGGTTTATTTTGAATTAAGAAAATTTTTGGAAGATTTAATGGAGCTCATTAATCTTTCGGGCATTTCAAGACATATAAAAATTTTCCTGCCAGACGAAATTTCCAACTCAAAGATATTTGGTTATTATGATAAGTTAAATAAAGCATTGATGCTCCTAATAATTGAATTTTTGAAACACCATATTGATGAGGTATCATTAAGAATTAGTGAAAATACATCGAGATTGAATATCCATTTAATCATTGATCTTACTGATAATTTTAATTCGATAAATTTGTTAGATGAACAATCGAATATTAATTTTGTCCGAATTAAAAAGATTCTCAATAAAAATTCTTGTTCGTTGTTTACAAAATTAGCTCAAGAAAGATATGAATTGATTATATCCATGCCAAAGCGAGCAAGTCAGTTTAAGATGAAAGAAGTCAATTATGACAAAGATTCTCGTAGTTGAAGATGATCCATTCAATGTTGAGTTATTTGAGCTTGTTCTTAAAAGATTGGGAAAATTTGAAACAGTAGTTACAGATAATGGTGATGAGATACTTAGAGTTCTAAAAACAGGAGAAATTGATCTCGTTATAATGGATGTAAGTCTTGATAATACTTACTTAAACAAAAGGAAGATTGATGGAATTCATTTGACAAGAGTGATAAAAACAGATGCTGAGTTAAGCAAAATTCCAGTAATTATTGTTACGGCTTATGCAGGCGATGAAGATATAAGCCGAATTCTGAAAGAGAGTAGAGCAGAAGAATGTATTACGAAACCAATCATTAATTATCATGAATTTATAAATCTGGTAAAAAAATATGTCAGCTGAGATGGTAAAAAGAAAAATATTAATCGTTGAAGACGAAGAACATACACGATATTTATTAGAGCGTCTTCTCGTAATGAATAATTACGATGTGCGTAGCGCAGAAAATGGAATTGATGCATTAAATACAATGACAAATTTCAAGCCCGAAATAATTCTTGCTGATTGGAATATGCCAGAAATGGATGGTGCCGAGCTCTGTGCAAAAATTAAATCGAATCCGGAATTAAGACATGTATATTTTATTATGATAACAGCGAAAACATCTACACAAGAGAAAGTCGAAGGGCTTGATACTGGAGCTGATGACTACATCACCAAACCTGTGGAAAATGATGAGTTATTAGCAAGAATTCGTAGTGGGTTGAGAATTTATGATCTTCAACAGGATTTAAAACAACTTGAACATGAAAAAGCACTCCTTGAAATGGCTGCAACATTAGGTCATCAGATGAATAATCCCTTGAGTGCAATAAATATGGCTCTTACATCATTGAAGAAAAATTTTCAAGCAAAAAATTTTAGTGATATTGAAGACGATATTAAATTAATTCAACAATCAGTACAAAGAATGCAAGAGATAACTCAAAAACTGATGATGTTGAAAGATCCTAAGCTCGTAACTTATTTAGAGAATTTGAAAATGTTAAAATTATGATTTAATCAAATAAAGCTCCGTTTGTGGATCTGATAAAAATTCAACACCGTCTTCTTTAACAAAAATTTCTTCTTCCACAGTTGCTATTCCATATCCAGGTATTGTAAGTCTTGGTTCAAGAGTATAAACTTCGTTAATTCCTACTTTTTTATATGGGATATCACCGTATCTTTCCCATCGTGGTGCTAAAATGACTCCACCATCATGTGCTTTTCTTCCAACTTGATGTCCCAGTGCATGCGGGTATTCATCATAACCATTTTCAACAATATAATTTCTTGCAACTGCATCAACTTCAAAAGCAATCGAACCAGGTTTTATAAAATCAGCAGCTTTCTTTATTGAATCAATAATTACCTGAAACCCTTTTTTTACTTCCACTGGGGCATCTGTTTCATTTTCTCTTAATATATACCATGTGCGCTGGAGATCAGAACAATAACCTTTATATTTAATTCCAAAATCAATATTTAATACATGCCCAGGTTGAACAAGTCTATCGGTTGGACCAGCATGTGCACCTGCTGTATCTGGTCCAGTAAATACTGATGGACAATATTCTCTATCCCATGCAGTTTCAAGACCAAGTCTATCGACTTCGTTGAGAATGAAATTAGCTATATCTTTTTCTGAAATTCCTGGTTTTATGAATTCACTTGTTTTTGCGAATATTCCCTGAGTGATTTTTATTGCTTCTTTCATTAATTCTATCTCTGATGGAGATTTTCTACCTCGAAGCAAAGCAATAACTTCTTCTGAAGAAATAAGAGAATCTTTAAACTTTGTGTCTTTTAATTTATCAATCAAATCGAGATACATTCCATGAGTCAAACCGTCAGCAAGATTGTTGTTTCGTGAATAGTTTATAGCGATTTTTGAAGGATTAAATCTTCCAACTGTTCTAAGTAAATCTTCTTTGATTCCTTGAACATAACCAACTACTTCTTTAAAAAGATTTTTCGATTTAATATTTGCTACATCAAGACTACCAACAATTGCAATCGATTCACCGGTTGCTGTGAGAATAAAAGCAGATTGCCATGTACAATTCGTTCCAAGAATTAAATCGAGAGCTGGATCTCGAATTGTTTCAGTTTCTCTTACATATATCAACCACATATCGATATTTAATTCTTGAAGAATTTCAATTGCCTGTTGAATTTTTTCTTGATAAATGTTCTGCATGAATTACTCCGTAAAAAGTTTTTGTAATGATAATAGATTAATCAACTTTCAAAAATAAAAGTTGACACACACTTTTTAAGATTTAAATAGACACTAAAATCATTTAGTGTGAATTAATTTTTCGATTTAAATTATCTTTTGCGCTGATATTTTCCCATTAATTCACCTGAAGCAAGAATGTGTCCGCTCATTGCGTCGAGTAAATGTTTTTTTGTTGCACCAGGACTGAGGTTAAGTTTTGTATCCAGAGCATAAATTTTGAAGAAGTATCGATGAGTTCCAGAGGGTGGACAGGGACCTCCATAACCATACTTTTTCCAATCATTTAAACCATGGATTGATCCATCTTTCAGAGTTCTTTCATTCGGAATGTTTTCCTTTAACTCTCTAGTTTCAGGTGGAATGTTATACAGAACCCAGTGTACCCAATCACCAATTGGTGCATCCGGATCATCACAAATTAAAGCTATCGATTTTGTACCTTCAGGAATATCGCTCCATTTTAATGGGGGAGAAACATTTATTCCATCACAAGTATATTTAGATGGAATGAAATCACCATATTTAAAGGCTGAGCTTTCAATTTGTATAGCCATTTTTTTGACCTCCTTTTTTGTTTGTGAAATAGTATAATTAGAGAAAACTATGGATATAACGATATATAGAAGTATTAGTGATTTGCCCTGTATTCTCATTTTTTAACCCTTCACTCTTTATATTAATTTATTAAAAAAATTCAAAAGTTTATTTTGAAAGTTGTAACTTTACACAAACAAACTCGTATTAAAATTAAAAGTCATCAAGGTTAGAAATGAAAGGTAATTTGATTCTCCTGGTTTTGTTGATGTGCAATTTATCATTAATGGCTAACCATCCTGTGGGGATGACGATTTTATCTGAAGATGTGATAATCGATAAAAGTTTTAAAATTAAAAATCAGAGAAATCTATTCTTTGAGTCAGGTGCCGGAGATGTTAGAGTTTATACAAGTGATAAAAATGAGATACGATTAAAAGTTTACGGCGATCCGGATGTAATCGAAAAAGTAGATATTTCGTATTCAGAAACAACATCGAGTATAAAAATAAAAGTGAAAAAGTTAACTGGATTCTGGGAATTCTTTTCAAAAAGATTTTATGTAGATTTTGATTTAATAATTCCCGAAAATTTTAATATTGAAATCAATTCTGGAATCGGGGATATCTTTCTAAAAAGATTAACTGGAAGTATAAGGCTTAAAACAACCGGGGATGTTAAAGCAGAAAACATTTCAGGTGATGTATCAATTCAGGTAAGCGCGGGAGATGTTTTTCTGAAAAATGTAAATGGCAAGTTGAATGTAAAAACAAGTGGTGGGGACATCAAAGTCGAAAATGTGAGTGGAGATGCTGTATGCACAACTACAGGGGGTGATATAAGAATTACCTCATATTATGGAAAAGTCGATGCAAAATCAACTGGTGGTGATATTATTATTTATCATTATGGAGAGACAACGGGAATTAATGCCGCTACTGTTGGTGGAGATATTATTTTAAGTTTAAACTCAAACTTTGAAGGATATTTCAGTTTATCAACTACGGGTGGAGATGTTCGAAATGATTTTGAACTATCAGATTATATACATCGAAGAAGCTCCCGAATTGAAGGCTATTTAAGAAAAATTGAACCTCGTGTTGAGTGCAGAACGACAGGTGGTGATATTAGAGTATCAATGATTAAAAAGTAACTTATCATCTTTTTTGTTATAACTAAAACTTCTTCCTTAATCGTAAAAAGATATTTAATATATATTTTTTCCAGAGAACACCATACAATCACTTCAAATTTATTCCATGCTTTTGAAAAATAGATGTTATTACAATTAAATTTGAATAATTATGATTAAAATTAAAGAATTGCACAAATCTTTCGGTAATCAAAAAGTACTGACGGGAATTAATCTTGATATACGAGATGGTGAAACAATAGCAATAATTGGCCGAAGTGGTTGTGGTAAAAGTGTGTTGATAAAGCATATTATTGGTTTGCTTAAACCGGATAATGGATTTGTTGAGGTAGATGGTAAGATCGTAAATCAGCTTAATGAACAAGAATTATATGATTTAAGAAAAAATTTCGGATTTCTTTTCCAGGGAGCAGCGTTATTTGATTCACTCACCGTAGAGGAAAATGTTGGGCTGGCTTTAATTGAAAATACACGATTGAAAAAAGAGGAAATCCGAAAAATCGTAAACGAGAAACTTGCTCTTGTTAATCTGTCAGGAATTAATGATAAAAAACCTGCTGAACTTAGTGGTGGAATGAAAAAGAGAGTGGGGCTTGCAAGGGCATTAGTAACTAATCCAAAGTACATTCTTTATGATGAGCCAACTACAGGTCTTGATCCTATTTCGTCAGATTCAATTGATGATCTCATCTATGATTTATCAAAGAAATTAAATGTTACCTCTATTGTTGTAACTCATGATATGGTTAGTGTTAAAAAAATATCTGATCGAGTTGCGATGATACATGATGGAAAAATTTATTTCGATGGTACCTTCGACGAGTTCATATCAACCGACGATTTAGTTATCCAGAATTTCATTAAACGAACTGGTTATTGATGAATTCAATCAAAAAAAAATATGTTTGTCAAAGCTGTGGTTATGAATCCATCCAATGGTTAGGTAAATGTCCTTCCTGTGGTCTCTGGAATAGCTTCGTCGAAGAGTTTGAGAAAAAATCCAGAACTCAAAATTTAAAATCAAAATATGTTGAATCGAAAAAACTTTATTCAATTAATGATGAAATAGAATTAAAAGCCTTCCGTATTAAAACTGGAATTTCTGAATTTGATAGAGTTCTTGGTGGTGGATTAATCCAGGGAAGTGTTATTTTAATTGCTGGTGACCCTGGAATCGGAAAATCAACCCTCGCACTTCAATCAGTAGCGAATCTCAATTGCAAAGTTATATATGTAACAGGGGAAGAATCAATAGAACAATTAAAATTTAGAGCATCTCGTTTAAAAATTAAAAATGATAATCTTTTTATTCTACCTGAAACTAATCTTAATTTAATTCTCGAAATTCTGGAGAAAGAAAGACCATGTGTCGTTGTAATCGATTCGATACAAACTATCTTTCGTGAAGAACTTGATAGTTCTCCTGGTACAATAACACAGATTAGAGAATGCACCACATCGTTGATGGAATTTTCAAAGAAGAACAATATAGCCATTATCATCATCGGTCACATTACAAAAGATGGTTTAATTGCAGGACCAAAAGCACTTGAACATATTGTTGACACAGTCATTCAATTTTCGGGGGAAAAAAATTATTCTTTCAGGATTTTGAGAGCCATTAAAAATCGGTTTGGCTCAACTAATGAGATAGGGATTTTTGAAATGGACCAGAATGGTTTAAGGGAAGTAGAGAATCCTTCCGAAGTTTTTCTTTCAGAAAGAGAATATGGAGCGTCAGGGTCGGTTGTTACATCAATAATGGAAGGGACAAGACCAATATTAGTGGAAGTTCAAGCTTTGGTAACACCGACAGGTTATGGAATGGCTCAACGGGTTGCTACTGGATTCGATAATCGTAGACTCTCAATACTTCTTGCTGTCATCGAAAAACGATTGAATTATAAATTAAGTCAGCATAATGTTTTTCTTAACATTGCAGGTGGTGTGGAGATAGATGAACCAGCTGCTGATTTGGCAATATGTTCAGCTATTATTTCAAGTATTAGAGATGTTCCCGCTGATTCCTATACTTGCGTGATTGGTGAGGTTGGTCTGGGTGGGGAAGTAAGAAGTGTCAATGGCTTAGATAAAAGAATTCAAGAAGCACAAAAAATTGGTTTTAAGAAAATTATCACTCCAGTGCAAAAAATAAATATTAAATCAGAATTATCACATATAACTATTGTTCAAATTAAAACACTTAAAGAGGCAATTAAAGAAGTTCTGGAATAGAAACATCAAACAAAGAGGAGAGAATTATGGAAATACCGAAAACAACTAATGGATTACCCGAAAATGCGTATCGGGAATTAAAAGAAGGTGAAGAATATGTACCAATTCTTTCGCCTGAGAAAGTTTATCCAGAGGTTACTCCATATTCAATTATTTTAGGTTTGCTGATGGCTGTTTTATTTTCTGCAGCAGCAGCTTACTCAGGATTGAAGATTGGTCAGGTAATGGAAGCAGCTATTCCAATTTCAATTCTTGCAGTTGGTATTTCATCGTTGTTGAAGAAAAAAAATGCTCTCGGTCAGAATGTAATTATTCAATCCATTGGTGCAAGTTCTGGAGTAATAGTTGCAGGAGCAATTTTTACCATTCCAGCTTTATATATCTTAAATCTTCCGGTAAATTTTTATCAAATTTTTCTTGCGTCTCTTTTTGGAGGTTTTCTTGGAATTCTATTTTTAATTCCATTTAGAAAATATTTCGTAAAAGAAATGCACGGTAAATTCCCTTTCCCCGAAGCAACTGCAACTACTGAAATTCTGGTAGCAGGTGAAAAAGGGGGAAAACAAGCTTCCGTTCTCGCTATTAGTGGATTAGTCGGTGGTCTTTTTGATTTTATAATTACAACTTTCGGTTGGTGGAGTGAAGTAATTAGTACAAGAATATTTTATTTTGGTGAGGTTCTTGCTGATAAATTTAAACTTGTTTTCAAAGTGAACGCTTTGACAATGGTTCTTGGTCTCGGTTACATAGTTGGGTTAAAATATGCAATTATAATTTGTGCTGGTTCATTTTTGTCATGGTTCGTGTTCATTCCATTGTTTTATGAAATCGGACAATTTTTAACAACTCCATTAGGAGCAACTGCAACAAAACTAATTTCAGATATGAGCGCTGAAGAAATTTTTAGAAATTATGTCAGGCATATTGGCATTGGCGGAATTGCAATGGCTGGAATAATTGGTGTTATTCGTTCATCAGGTATTATTAAAAATGCAGTTACTTTAGCATATAACGAAATTTTTCATAAAAAATCTGGTAGTGAGAATAAAATCCCAAGAACTCAGCTTGATATTAAAATGTCGTTTAATGTATTGTTAATTGTTCTAACTGCTTTGATGATATTTGTATTTTTCTTTGGTGGTGTGACTTTTAATCTATATCATGCAATAGTTGGTCTATTGATTGTCTTGATAATTGCTTTTTTATTTACAACTGTTGCAGCTACAGCAATTGCAATTGTTGGTACGAATCCAGTTAGTGGTATGACACTAATGACCCTAATCTTATCATCATTCATTTTGGTTCAAATAGGTTTAAGTGGCGAGTCAGGAATGTTAAGTGCGATGATAATTGGTGGCGTTGTGTGTACTGCTTTATCGATGGCTGGTGGATTTATTACAGATTTAAAAATTGGATACTGGATTGGAACAACTCCAAAGAATCAAGAAACATTCAAATTCTTAGGAACACTTCTCTCTGCTGCAACTGTTGGTATTGTCATTATCATCTTAAATCAGACATATGGATTTACTGGAGAGGGTGCTCTGGTTGCTCCTCAAGCAAATGCAATGGCTGCTGTCATTAAACCACTCATGTCAAACATTCCAGCACCTTGGATGTTATATTTCATTGGAGCCGTAATTGCATTGATTGTAACTTGGCTTAAAATTTCTCCATTGGCTTTTGCTCTTGGAATGTATATTCCACTTGATTTAAATACTCCTCTCTTGATTGGTGGATTAATTGCTCAGTGGGCAAAAACAAGAACAAAAAATGAAAAACTTAATAATGCAAGATTTTCAAGAGGAACTCTTGTTGCAAGTGGATTTATTGCAGGCGGAGCACTTTTCGGTGTGCTAAGTGCATTGTTAAGATTTATTGGTTTCAACTGGTTCAATGCAGAATGGGCAGAGTCAAAGTCAGCTGAAATTCTTGGATTGGTGATGTTAACATTTGTAATACTCTATATGATGTGGGAAACAATGCGTGCAAAAGAAGAAGATTAAAATTTATAAAGCGGTTTTTGCCACGGATTGCTCTCCGTGGCTTTTTATTTTTTCAATTTATTGCAACGATTGAAATTAAAAAATTATCTTTTACAAGTGATTAAGAATCTTCTTTTCTGATTAGATAAATAATTAAAATAAAATCTCAGATTATTGATTTAAAGAGTGATTAGATTAATCAATTCACATGATAAATTGATGGTTCTCAACTTGAGGTTTAATGTGTTTATGAATTGACTTAACGAGAAATAATGTCTTCTAAATTGATACCAGCTGATTTAAATTTTTGGTTTAATCATTGATGAAAGATACATTTACTTAGTTCAATCTGAATTGAGTGAAAAATTGTTCAAATAATAACTCAAAGTAAAAATTAAACTTGATTCTAATAAGAAAAATTTATTTTATCGAGGAATATCGAGATGGATAGTCACGAGAAATTATTTTCGACAAATGATATAACTGAACCAGAATCTTATATTGGAGTTGATGAATCTGGTAAGGGTGATTTCTTTGGTCCTCTTGTTATTGCTGGTTTTTATGTTAATTCATCTATCAAAGATGCTCTCATTGAATTAGGTATTAAGGATAGTAAGAAACTTTCAGACAAAAAAATCTCTGAAATTGTCAATGTCATAAAATCAAAATTTCAAAATCATTATACAATTGTTCAGATTAATCCACCTAAATACAATGAACTCTACAAAAAGATAGGTAACTTAAATAGATTGCTTGCCTGGGGTCATGCAAGATGTATTGAAAATATACTTCAAAGACATGTAGTTAAAGTTGCGATTTGTGACCAGTTCGGTGATAAAAATTTTATAAATAACGCTTTGATGAAAGAGGGAAGAAAGATAGAATTAATTCAAACAACAAACGCAGAGAGATTTTTAGGGGTTGCTGCAGCTTCGATGCTGGCGCGCGATGCTTTTATTAATTGGATAAAAAGAACGGAAGAAAAATTATCAGATAGAATTCCAAAAGGTTCCGGTTCAGAGGTAAAAGAAAAAGCAAAGATTCTTTGTGATAGATTGGGTAGAGAAGAATTGGGTAACTATGTAAAGTTACATTTCAAAATAATGGACAATCTATAACTGGTTTTCTTTTTTTGTGGCAAAATAAATTTTGAAAAAATTTATTATGACAATTCCGAGTGCGGAAAGACCAATTGATGAGATCAATACTAAATCCAGCCCGATTTTATAACTTCCTTTAGTTTCACCAATTGTATTTCCTGTTCTGGGATCTATGAGTTCAGATGGTGCATAGATTTTTGTAAACAATTCGAATCCATCAAATCCCCACCAAACTAAAAGGGCAATAATTATAGTTGAGATAACAAAAAAGACAATGCGTCTTACTGCGACCATGAGTGCACCTATTTATTTTTTAATAAATTCAATTTCTTTAATCTATAGTGCAAAGTTGAATGAGGAATATTTAAAAGTTTTGCAGCAGCTCTGATACTCCAGTTAGTTTTCTCAAGTGCTTCGATATATTTTTTAATTTCTTCGACTTCTTTGTGATTTTTCACAATTATTTCGATTTTAGATTTTTCGACAAACTCTGCTTCTTCCGATGTTAACTCTGATTGAGAGGCGAGCTCACTTTCCAATTCATTAATTTTTTCTTGTAAATTTTTTATTTCATCTTTTAATCTATCAATTAAACTATTGTTTTCCAGAACAATTTTACTCAACGATTCTATTTTTTCTTCATATCGATTCCTAATCTCTTCTACTTCTTCCGAAGTATATAACTTTAATACATCACTAACATTTGTCCTTTCCGTTTCGTTGCTTGTTTTTGATTTATCAAAACTTCTTTTACTTAAACTTATAGCTCGTTTCTTTCTTAGAGTTTTTACCATTACAAAAGCTAAATAATAAATTAATAACAATATGAGAGGAATGGTTGCATAGGTAAGAATTTTTTTGATAAGAGTGGATCTAATTTCAAATCGTAACTCTGCAGGATCTTTTAACCAATTAATACCATCTACCGAGGCTTCAACTATTAGGTTGTATTTACCTGGTGGTAGATTTTTGTATTTTATTTCGTTAGAATTTGTGAGATAGTTCCAGCTGTCTTCGTATCCCTTTAATCTATAACGGAATACTATCTTTCTTTCATCATAAAATGAGAAGATAGATACATAAATTTTTATTTCTTCATCGTCTTCAGATAACACTAATTGGTTTAAATCATAATTCTTATTTTTTGACTTGAGTGCAGTAAAATGAATATTGTAAGTAAATGTGTTATTTCTTAAGTATTTTAAATCGATGATTGTAAGACCAGAATTAGTACCGATGAATACCAAGTTGTTTTTGCTATCGTATTCAATGTCGGTGATGAAATCAGAAAGTATTCCATCTCTTGAACTTAAATAAGAATACTCAACTCCATTTTTTATTATAACTATACCTTTCGTCGTTCCTAACCAGATTTCATTTTTTCTTACCGGAAGGACATCGTTGATCAAATCTATATTATACCCATAGATTTTTGGGATGTAGTTATTGAATCGACCATTTTTGAAAGATGATAAGCCTGCTTTTGTCCCAATCCAAACTCTACCTTCATCGTCTTCACTCAGGGAGGTAATAAAATTATTTAAGAGACCATTTTCCTTTCTTAGAACTAATATTGAATTATCTGAAAGTTTTACGAGTCCATTATCTGTTCCAATAAAAATATCACCAGCTTTAGTAATTAGAACAGAATTTACTTGATTTCCAGGGAGTTCATCGTCGATTGATTTATAATCGATCAATTTATTTTTTTCAAAGACAAATAGCCCTGAATCTGTTCCGACATAAATTTTATTTTCAGAATCCTGAGCTAATGATAAAATATTTCTCGACTTCAAAAATATGTTTAAAGGAGAAACACCAATTTTGTTGTTATGATTAATATAAAGTCCGTTGTTGGTGGCAATTAGAATAGAATTATCATTTAGTTCTATAGCATCATTTATCTGATTGCCCGGGAATCTAAAGGAAATATTATTAAAAGATTCATTTGTGAAATTATAATAGGAAATTCCTTCAGAAGTAAAAACCGATAATTCTTTTCGGCCTTTAAGAATTTTTGCAATAGCTGAAGTAACCTTTGGAAAGAGGGAAGGGTAATTTTTTATTGCAAGTGAGTTTAGTTTTGCTATTCCATTTAGCGTTCCAATCCAGATATTTCCTTCACGATCTTCAAAAAGATTTGTAACAACCTGATGAGGTAACCCATTCGCAAAACTTATAAAAGTCTCTTTTTTATTTTCAATTCTTAAAATTCCCGAATCACAACCTAACCAGATATTGTTCGATTTATCCACTATCATCGAAAAATTAGCTGATGTAATATTTGAACTATAAATTTCGCTTAATGTGTAATTTTCGATTTTATAAATGCTCCCTGTCGAAGTTGTGAAAATTATATTTTTATCTCTATCCAGAGCAAGTGATTTTACTTGAATAGGTTTTCCCTGAGGATTCTGACTAAATCTATACTTAATACGGTTGTATTGGAAAATAATCAGACCATCATCGGAAGCGATTGCATAGCCATTATCAATTTCAATAATATCGTTGAAGTTTGTCTGCGGTAGATTAGCATCAACAAGAGTTTTTGAAATTTGTGAATCACTTTGAGCTATATAAAAATCATTGTTGTTTGTGATTAAAATAAGTTTATTTGTGCCTTTTTTGAGGGTCTTAATTTTATCAGGGAGGTTTACTAATCTATCATTAAGGTGGTTTATAGTATTGTTTTTATCGATGGTAAAAATACCGCGAGTGGTTGTGCTTACCCAGATTTGATTTTTTAAGTATTCAATGCCAGTAATTTCTGTTTTTAAATTATTGTCCAATGAACTCACATCTTCTATTTGATATCCATCATATCGAAACAAACCAGAAGTAGTTCCAATCCAGATGTACCCTTTTTCATCTTGATTGATGCATTTAATTGAGGTTGTAATCAAACCATTACTAGAGTTATAGTAACGGAAGTTATAAATCTGCGCATTTAATATAATCGTAAGTGTGAAGAAAGTTAAGAGAAATTTTTTCATCGCAGAACTATTATATCACATTAATTTGTTAAAATCAATAAAATCACTCTCAATTTAATAAGAAATTCGAATCGAAAAATATGAATCTGAAGTGAAAATTATCCTATGCTGAATTGTACTTTAATTCTGAATCATTCAATTCAAAAATTTTATGTCTCGGTAAACTCACAACTAAATGATTATTAATTATTATAATTTCTTAACTTGCATTTGAGTAGAGTTATATAGTTTGATTCCAATCAATGTACATCAAATCGAAACATTATAAAAGGAGTTTAAATGAATTTTAAGAATAACATTCTTGAACAAATTGGAAATACACCATTAATTAAACTGAGTAAGATAAATTATGGACTTAAACCTCAGATTTTTGCAAAACTTGAATCAGCAAATCCGGGTGGAAGTGTAAAAGATCGCATTGGAATTGCAATGATTGAATATGCTGAGAAGAGAGGTTTATTAAAACCGGGCGGAACGATTATTGAAGCGACAAGTGGTAACACAGGAATTGGACTTGCAATTGCTGCATCAGTAAAAGGTTATAAATGTATATTCGTTGTAACCGATAAGGTGAGCAATGAAAAAATAAACTACTTAAAAGCATTTGGAGCAGAAGTAATTGTCGTCCCTCGTTATCTTGAACCAGATGATCCAGATTATTATGTAAATGTGGCTAAACGATTAAGTAAAGAAATACCAAATTCTTATTTTGCTTATCAATATTCTAATCCTGCAAATCCAGAAATTCATTACAAGACAACTGGACCAGAAATCTGGAATCAAACTGATGGAAAAATTACACATTTTGTCTCTGGCATTGGTACAGGTGGAACAATAACTGGTGTCGGAAAATTTTTGAAGGACAAAAATCCAAACATAAAAGTCATTGGCGCTGATCCTCACGGTTCAATTTATAGACATTACAAAGAAACTGGGGAAATTATAAAAGGTTCACCTTATTTAGTCGAGGGTATTGGTCAGGATTGTTTACCTGAAATTCTAAATTTTGATGTGATTGATGAAATAATTAATGTAAGTGATCGCGATTCTTTTCATTATGCTCGAATGCTAACACGGGAGGAAGGAATTTTTGCTGGTGGTAGTACAGGTACAAATCTGTATGTAGCTCTTAAAATAGCACAAGATTTGACAGAAAATGATGTGATTGTTTTCATAGTGTGCGATACCGGTGAAAGGTATCTTTCAAAATTCTATAATAATGAATGGTTACAAGAACATAGATTGATCTCCGAGAAACCGAAAACACTGAAAGATATTTCAGAAATAAAAAAGTCAAAAGGATACAGAATTCTGGTTTCATTGGCGCCTGATAGCACTGTGCAACAAGCAATTGAATTAATTGCTTCGAGTGGATTTACAAATATTCCAGTGATTGAAAATAAAAAGTCGGTTGGGGTTATTCGTGAAAACAAATTGTTATCCAGATTAATTGAAGAACCCGCTCTTAAAAATTCTCTGGTCAAAGATGTAATGGAAGAATCTTTACCTGTCGTTGATGCAAATACGAGGATAGATAATATTAAAGAATACCTCAAAAAAGATTATGCCATTCTTGTTAGTGAGTATGGAAGAATTACTGATATAATCACACGATTCGATTTGATTGATTTAGATTAATGAAGCTTGGATGGTTACCAATTAAGTTCGATGTTTTTATTTTTAATTTTAAATCAAATTTTTGCATTAATTGTTTAGATAATAAATTTTTTTGAATAGCTTATCAAATAATCTTACAGATTTTTTTCAATCGAATAATTTCGTCTTTATCAAGTTCTTTAAATTCCCCCGGTTTTAAATCATACACAGTTAAAAATTCAATTTTAATCCTAATTAGTCTTAAAGTTGGGTAACCAACTGCAGCTGTCATCTTTCTGATTTGCCGGTTTCTTCCTTCAAATAATTCAAATTCAAGCCAGCTTGTTGGAATGCTTTTTCTGAATCGAACTGGTGGCATTCGTTCCCATAATCCAGGTTCGTAATTCAAAAGTTGAACTCTTGCTTTTTTTGTTTTCTTTTTATCTATTACAACTCCTTCGGATAATTTTCTTATTGTTTCTTCGTCGGGAATTCCTTCTACCTGAACAAGATAAGTTCGTGAATGTTCATACCGTGGATCGATTAGGCGATGATGTAATAACCCATCGTTCGTTAAGAGAAGTAAACCCTCAGAATCATAATCAAGTCTTCCAACTGGATATACATCTTTCGGCAGTGTTAGAAAATCTTTTAAAGTTAATTTACCTTCCACTGGACTGAATTGACACAAAACTCGATAAGGCTTATTGAAAATAAAATATAACTTCATAACTGTAATGAGTTACTGAATTTATACACCCGATTATATTATTGCAAAGATGGTTTATTTTACTGCTGATTAAATCTTTTAGATAGATTGTGTCTGATTTTATCCTGGACAAGACTGACGGGAACATCTCTGATATTGGTATTTAGTTTAACAGCAAGTCCTGCAAGTGCACCACAAGCTTCTCCCATAGCTGCGGATGTTGGCATAATTCTTAAAGCACCATGGGCTTTTCTTGTTGCCGATAAACATCTTCCTGCTACCAACAGATTTTCTGCTTCTTTTACTACGAGTGATCTAATAGGAACCTCATAATAATCATTTTCTACCATTTCATCTAATCGACTTTGTTCATCTCTTTGTCCATGTATATCAATACCATAACAACCTCGAGCAATGGCATCATCAAATTTTCGGCAACTTAGAATATCTTCTTCTGTCATAACATAATCACCTACTGCTCTTCGTGTTTCTCTTACTCCTACCTGGATGGCTGTTTCAAGTAGATATGAGTTTTTGAATCCTGGTACATCGTTCTGTAAAACCTTAACAATCTGCCAGACCTGTTTTCTACCCTCAAATTCTGCATGAGTTAAATCATAAGAGCTCGAACCATCAAGTTCCAGAATATTCGATGTATTAAAAGATGCTTCTCCTGATGATGGAAGTGTTGTATAAAAAATATAGCTAATATCTTCTGAGAGCCTTTTCTCTTCAATTGCTTTTTTCACGATACTAAAGTAACCAGCAACGGAGATTATTTTATTAAGATCAAAATCATAAGTCATCCATGAGAAAAAATCTTCTTTGTTATTTTTTACATAATCAAGTGCCTCATGAAAGTTTATTCCACCCATTCTGAAAAATAAAGTCATTGCTTGTAATTTACCTGTTTCTTCATCACCTTTAACCCAAGGGAAATTACCCAGATAGAGTATTTGAGCATCACCAGAGGTATCGATAAAAACTTTCCCTCTTATTTCGATTTCTTCTCCAAAAAGCAAAACCCATACGCTATCAATTTTTTTATTAGCTCGATTTACTCTTGTTATTGGTGAATGAAATAGAACAGTGACACCTGATTCTTTTAGAAGTTTTAATGAAGCAAGTCGAAAAGCACTTGCGTAAAACCCATTGTCAATCATGCCTTCTAATTTTCTCATCTCAATTTCTAATTCTTCAAAAATTCCACGGACAAGAATTTCATTTTCGATCGAGTGCTTCATAAAGGGTGAAACCATTCCAGCAGTGGACATTCCACCAGGGAACCCATATTGTTCAATTAAGAGTACTTTCACATTTTCTCGCGCTGCTTTTATTGCAGCTGAAATTCCAGCGATACCACCACCAGTAACGATGACATCGAAATCCAAAAACATTTTTTCTCCAGATTAATTACAATAATGATGATCAATTTAGAACGAAAAACATAAACAAAATTAAAAGATTTAATTAAAAGTGAAAGCATTTTAGTGATAAAATTAATTTACTTTCATTTAAAAGGTAAATTCATTAACTTATTTTGGTTTTGAAAATATTTAGGTCTGAGGCATGAATTTTTTGAAGATCTTTTTAACTGTAATATTTTTTATTGTATCTATTTTTCAATCCGTAAATGCCCAAACCTCACAGGGTGATGTCTATTTACAAGGATTCTATTGGAATGTTTTGCCAGGTGGTGTCTGGTGGGATAGCTTGAGTAAACTGGCAACAAGAATAAAGAGTGCTGGATTTTCTGCATTATACATCCCATCGCCTTCTAAAGGAGCTGGGGGTGGTTTTTCTATGGGTTATGATATTTATGATCATTATGATTTTGGTGAGTATTACCAAAAAGGTTCATTGGAGACTCGTTTTGGGAGTAAAAGTGAACTGGAAAGAATGATTAGTATTTTTAAAATAATTGGAGTTGATGTTTATGTTGATGTTGTACTTAATCATACAGCTGGAGGAGAATTAAAGTCAATAAATAACTGTCGGAGTGATTCAGCTTATTTAATTTTTAATTATCCCTTCGGTAGCAGACGATTCCCCAAAAATGCTAATTCTTTCAATCCAAGTGAGAATAATAATTGTGATTCCTCACCACCATATAACGATAATTTCTTCTCATTCGCTAATGATAATTGTACTGATTGTCCTGGTGTCAGGGATAGTTTGATTGTGTGGGGGCAGTATCTAAAAAATTATTTTGGATTTAATGGTGCGAGACTTGATGCAGTTAAACATATAAATCCAAATTTTATTGCTTCATTTGTAAACCAGGCTTTCCCTTCTTCCTATGTTGTTGCTGAATATATTGGTAATGGAGATGAGATCAGAAATTATTATAATCAACTTGCAAGTTTAGGAGCAGGTAACGTTTCCTTTTTTGATTTTCCCTTGAGATATACACTGGCAGATATGTGTAATAATTCTGTTGGAACATTCGATATGAGAAATCTTGATTATTCTGGATTAATTTTTGGAAAAGGGATGTCTGGATTTAATGTTTCAACTTTTGTGGAAAATCACGATTTTGATAGGACTGGTTGGGATGGTACAATTGATACAGCTGTTGGTGGTCATGATCCAATTTTCAGAGATAAACACTTAGCATATGCATATATAATTTTTTCTGAAGGTCGTCCTTCGGTTTTCTTCAAAGATTATTTTGATTATAACTTAAGTTCAATAATCGATACATTAATTTATATTAGACACAAATTCTTAGGTGGCTCAACCACTCTTAGAAATGGACTTGATCCCTGGTACATTCGCCAGGATGGAAATCAAGAGCAAGAACTCCTTGCAAAAGATATCTATGTTGCAAGAAGGAATGGATGGGGTAATCAAATAGGAGGTTACATTGTGATCAACGATAATTCATCTCAATGGATTGATGTTTGGGTTGATACTGATTCACCGGTGGGAACAGTCTTTAGAGATTACACTGGTAAGGATGTGGATAAAATTGTAGTTGGGCCGAAACCCGGTGGACTGAAGAATAGAATAAAATTATGGGCCCCTCCGCGAAGTTTTACGATTTATATTGCAGATACTACTGCAAGTTTGAATCATTCACCCGTAATTCAGAAAGTCGATAATTTGAATGCCTATACCTTATCAGAATTTAAATATGAATTTATTGCAAGTGATGCAAATAAGGATAGTCTGATATTTACAATTTTCAACAAACCAGATTGGTTAAATTTTCATCATAGTGGAATTTTATGGGGAACACCTCAATTTACTGATACAGGTTTTTACAATAATATCATTATTAAAGTGAGTGATAATCGGGGTGGTTTTGATGTTGATACTTTCTCGATAACTGTTCATTTAAATCATTTTCCATTGATCCAATCGTTGACAGATACCTTAATCTACACTACACAAAGATTTGAAAGAAGAATTATTGCAACAGATATTGATAATGATACACTCTTCTATGCATTTGTTAATAAACCGGTTTGGCTTGGAATAGATACTTCAACTGGAATTATTGCGGGAATTCCTGCACCAGATGATACTGGAAAATTCCTTGTGGTATTCAGAGTTTATGATAGTAAAGGTGGCGCCGATACTTCAAGCTTTTATGTAACCGTGAAAGAAAAACGCGATACTGTAATTTATACTTATGCTAAACCAAAGATTGATGGTAGGATAACAATTGGGCTTGACGATTGGCGTGAAGAATGGCTCGTTGTCGATGACCCAATCGGTGATTCGAGATGGACACTTGTTAATGAATTCGACGATTTACTTCTCACATGGGATGCAGATAGTCTTTATTTAGGTGCTAAATACAATCTTGTTAATAATACAATGCAAATTTTTATCGATACCGGCATTGATATGGGAGAAACCAATTTTAATAGTTATTCTGGTTACATGGGGGCTTTCCCGAGAAATTTTAGATTTAGAGAAGAAAATAATATTGACCTGATGGTTGCTTCATGGAATAAAGAAATTCCAAGGATTTATAAAATCATGGACTCCAATTCAATGGAAATAACTTCATTGTGTTCCAAAGCTGGAACAACTCAGTCGGAAGTTGCAATTGCATGGAATGTAATTTATGGATTGGGCCCTGGACTTGTTCCACCTTATACAAAATTGAAAGTTGTCTCAGTTATTTCAGGAGGAGAGAATTGGGGTGGCGGAGATGCTGCTCCTTCGAATTGTGATGTTGAACTCTGTCCACCCGGTACGGATACTCTCTATCAGGGTCCGGATAGCTTGATTACTCTCTATACTGCAGAAATTGATAAAGATGGAAATGGTATTCCGGATCCAACGGTAACTCTAACGTTTGTAAGTGAAAGTAATAAACCAATCACAGATAAGGAATTTTATATTTCCAACAATTATCCAAATCCTTTTAATACACAATCAAGATTTGATATCTTTTTGAAAGCAGAATCCACTCTGGAAATCAAAATTTATAATCTACTCGGTCAGGTTGTTAAAACTATTGTTTCCGAAAAATTTAATGCTGGCTTTTATTCATTTGTAATTGATGGAGCAAATCTATCGAGTGGTGTTTATCTACTAAAAGCAAAATCAAATAATTCAACTCAAACAAAAAAAATTGTACTTATTAAATAATGAGGTGAACCATGAAAAAGAAAATCATTCTATCTTTACTTCTAATTGCCTGGGGCATTTTATTAGCTACAACATATCACACAATTACCATAGATGGAGTGAATGATTTTACATCGGATGAAACTTTTTCAACTTCATCTTCGGGTTACGTAGCTTATGTCACATGGGATGCTGTGAATATTTATTTAGGTTATTCTGGATCTGATATCGGTTCAGGGCAAAGTGATAAAAAATGGATGGTATTTTATATCGATACCGATGCACATTTAGATCCTTTATATGGAAATGGCACTAACACGGCAATTGGGTTTAATACACAGAATTGGATTCTTCCATTCAGGGCAGATTATTTTATACAAATCAGGACCGATGAAGGATATAATGTATTAAAAAGATTTAATGGTTCAGCGTGGGTTGATGTTACTCCACATAACATGCAAATAAATGATAACAATGCGAGTGACTTCATAGAAATTAAACTTCCTCGAGCAAGTCTGAATAATCCAGAGAAGATTTACATTCTTGGATATTTTATAAATGAAACTTCTGGAGGAGAATGGACATATGCAAGTTTTCCGGATAATTCACTTCGAGGAGGAGACGGTTATAAAAATCCCGGTTATTTTGATCACTGGTATGGATTTGAACTTACAAGTGGAATCTCACCTAACGCACCAGTAAATTATGATCAAAAAGAATTCATGAAGTGGGATATCCGACTCGGTGCATCTATTTCTTCGCTTGGATTAAGTGATAATAATAATTATGCAGCAATGGCTCTTAATGCAACAAATGGATTTGATCCTAATGTCGATTTAGAGAAACCTCCTGCTCCACCATCTAATTATGTGTATTTTGCTTTTCCACACGAAGACTGGAATACTCAACTTGGTCCTTATTTCTATAGAGATGTAAGGGCTTATAAACCTTTGGATACCTCAACTGTTTCATTTGACTTCATTGTTTCTACTGATAGAGTAAATTCAATTGTCACTATATCTGCTTCAGAATTTTCTGATGTCCCTTCAAACTATGATATCTACATTAATGATTTAACTACAAATGTGCTTCATAATGTCAGAACTTCTGGTGATTATTTGTACAATTCAGGTTCAGGTGGAACTCGAAATTTTAAACTGGTTGTTGGGAAATATGTACCTAACATTTCAACTCAATCTTCTTTAATATTTGGAAATGTAAAACTTGAATATGATTCTACAAAGAATTTGACAATTGAGAATACAGGATTGGAGACATTAGTGATAACAAATCTTGCTGTCTCAGGCAATTTTTCAATCATAAATGCAACAACGCCTATTAACTTATCACCTGGGGCAAGTACAAATCTTACAATTAAATTTTCCCCAAGACAATTAGGTGAAAATTATGGGACATTAACTATAACAAGCAACGATCCTGACTCTCCAAATTTTGATGTAATTTTATCTGGAATAGGAATAAAACCGTCATTAACGAAAAAATTTTCACCTGGTTGGAATCTGATTGGATTACCTCTTTATCCTTCGAATTCGAGTAAGGACTCAGTATTTTCTCCGTTTTTATCAAATTATGTTCTATTCAAATATGAAAGTGGAAGCTATCTGAAGGCGGATTCGGTTTTATTAGGAAAAGCGTACTGGTTGGGTTTAAATGATACAATGAATTTTTCAATCACAGGTATGCCTGTAATGGATGATACTTTAATTTCATTGACTACTGGTTGGAATTTGATTTCTCATGTTTATTTGAAAGACATTAGAAGAATTAATTTATTTGTTAGAAAAGGAAGTGAAACAATTTCTTTAGATTCTGCAGTTAATCGTGGCTGGGTTCAAGGGAATTTCTTCACTTTTTCAAAATCTTCTAATTCGTATGTGTTAAAAGATACGCTTCAAAGATTTACTGGATACTGGTTCGCAACATTAACAGATAGTGTTGAACTAAAATTCACAAAAAATTTAACGACAGGAAACCTACCAAAAATTAAACTGGATTTTGATAATGAGAGAAATTGGAGATTAAATTTAACCGCTCAAAATTCAATCTCCACTGATAATTTGTTTTATTTCGGATTAAATGAAAATGCAACTTCTGGATTTGATAATAAATACGACAATGCAAAACCACCAGCATCTCCGAATGATAGCGGAGTTGAAATCTATTTCAGAAGAAATACCTGGCATCCGTTATATACAAAATATTTTTCTGATGTGAGAAAGTTTTCGATTAATGAACCAATCATCTGGGATTTCGAATATTTTTCAAGAAGAGCAGAAATCTCGAGCTTAAGCTGGCGAAATCTATCAGAGATTTTTCCACCAGATTTTCTTGAACGATATTATTTCATCTTAATTGATTCAACCAATAATGCTTATGTAGACATGAAAAATTCAACAAGTTATGTGTTTCTTCATAATGGAAACATTACAAAGTTCACACTTAAATTTGGTAAAATAACTGATGTGGGAAAAGAACTACCTATTTTTTATTATCACCTGTACCAGAATTATCCCAATCCATTCAATCCAAACACAAAGATTATGTATTCTGTAAAACAAAAATCAGTTGTGACTATTAAACTTTATAATATTTTAGGTAAAGAATTAGTAGAATTAGTAAATGATGAAAAAGAACCCGGTATTTATACTCTCGAATTTGATCCAGATAGTTATGGGCTCCCAAGTGGTGTCTATTTCTACCGAATGAAAGCAGATAATTTTATCTCAATGAGAAAGATGATTTATATGAAGTAAAAAAATATATGAATTGCTCTAGCATAAATTATGGGGACGGGCATTTGCCCGCTCTTTTTTATTAAAATCCGTATTTGATTTATTTCAAAATTATTTTCATTTTATATTAAAAGATTTAATTAATCGGAATGAACAAGTATAGAGAGTATACTCTTAACTTTACAGAACGAATTAAATCATGTGATGAGGAGGCATTTAAGCAGTTCTTCTTTGAAAATTATAATGATGTTTTTCGTTTCATCTATCGAATGACATTTAATCGAGAAGTTTCTCTAGATTTGACTCAAGATACATTTCTAAATTTTTACAAATCCCTTGATAAAATAAATCCAGCCATATCACCTAACTACTATCTATTCAGAATTGCTAAAAATTTAACAATCAATTATCTAACAAGAAGAGAAGAGACCGAGCATTATGATATTGAAGACGAATCAACAAACATGAGCTATTCATTTAATCCAGAAGAAGAATATTCAGCCTATTTTTTTGAAAATGATATTCAAAAGGCAATTCAATCACTTCCAAATAAATGTCGTGCCATTTTTATCTTAAGCAGATTTAATAACCTAACATATCAAGAAATAGCTGATACTCTTGAACTTTCGCTTCAAACTGTCAAGAATCAAATCAATAAAGCGATTGCAATCCTACGAAAAAAATTATCCCATTATCTGGATTGAACTCTATTCCATCTATCACAAATTTATTTTGTTATGAGTATAAAAAAATCAGTAAGCCTTCCATCATTTATCTCAAAGAAGTTACAGAGAAATGTTAATTCTATTTTATTTGACTTCACATCTGGTAGCCAGGAACTGAACGAAAAAATTTTAAAACTTTTTCTGCGGTTAAGGAATAAACGAACAATGAAGTATCTCATAGACTTATTTAAACTATATTTTAGTTCCTTCGAGGTAATTCAAAAAACATTATCTGACTTTGATAAAATTATCGAGAAAAATTCAATACATGAATTGAAAAATTATATTAAAAAGAAGCGTAACTCTTACCAGAATCGAATAAATTGTCTCTTCAAAAATCTAAAGAGGAATATTTATCCCGAGATTAAAATTCTAACAATTTCAAACAGCAAAACGGTTTTTGATGTTATTTATTTATTGAAGCTTAACCAAATTAATCCACAGGTTTTTGTAATGAAATCAAATCCAGGCGGGGAAGGAAAATTACTATTTAGGAAACTAAAGCAATTAAATATTAAATCCTACCTCATTGAGGATTTAAAAATTGTACAATTCATTAAGCGTATTGATGTCGTGATAATTGGGGCAGACAGCATTTATGATAAAAAATGGTTTGTCAATAAAATTGGTACAAGAAGATTGCTTGAGCTTTCGAAAAAGTTTGATAAACCGGTATTCGTCGTTGCTTTAAGAGAAAAAATTATAAAACGACTCAGAGACCCGAGTATTTCAAAAAGACTTCGTTTTGATGAAAACTTATTCGAGAAGGTTGAATTGAATCTTGTCACTGAACTTTTTGTATGCTAACAATGGTTTTAAAATAGAACTGCCAGGGTGGAGGGCGAACCCTGGCAGTGTAGAGTTACATATTAGTGGAGGGCAATAAGGGTAACACAGATAAGGGTAGTAACTTCAACTTATAGGAGAACTCAAATGTGATAACATTACTGCAATATCTATGCCAACTATATAACTTGCATTTTTTTTAAAATTTTCAATTTTTACTATTTCATATTTGCAATTATGAAAATGGTATTCTCATTTCTGTAATTTTTTAAGGAATTTTGTAGTCTTTGAACTTTAATTATTTCATCTTGGTTTATTTGAGTGAAATTTTAATCTTGATAAAAATGTAAAGATTCATTAACTTGAATAAAAATTTGAAAATAAATGAAATCTGGAGGAAAAGATGGCAGATGAACCAGTTGATATAAATCAACTAGCCTTGCAAGAGTATAAATATGGTTTTTACACCGATATTGAAATGGAAACTTTTCCGAAAGGATTAAACGAAGATATTATTCGTATGCTTTCGGAGAAGAAAGGTGAGCCGGGATGGATGACAGAATGGCGTCTAAAAGCTTATCGAGCCTGGTTGAAAATGGAAGAGCCTCACTGGGCTAATGTCTATTATCCACCCATTGATTACCAAGATATTCGGTATTATGCAGCGCCTAAGAAAAGACCACTTAAAAGTCTTGATGAAGCCGATCCTGAATTATTGAGGACATTCGAGAAACTTGGTATTCCACTGGAAGAACAAAAAAGACTCGCTGGTGTTGCAGTCGATGCAGTATTCGATAGTGTTTCTGTAGCAACAACATACAAAGAAAAATTAGCCGAACTTGGAATTATATTTTGTTCAATCTCAGAAGCAATTCGAGAATATCCTGAATTAGTGAAAAAATATCTTGGATCAGTTGTTCCACCAAGCGATAACTTTTTTGCTGCATTGAATTCAGCTGTTTTCTCTGATGGTTCCTTTGTTTATGTCCCTAAAGGTGTTCGATGTCCAATGGAACTCTCAACATATTTTAGAATCAATGCCAGTGAAACAGGGCAATTTGAGAGAACCTTGATTATTGCCGATGAAGGTAGTTATGTTAGTTATCTTGAAGGCTGCACAGCTCCTATGCGAGACGAAAATCAATTGCACGCAGCTGTTGTTGAATTAATTGCTCTTGATAATGCAGAAATTAAATATTCAACAGTTCAAAACTGGTATCCAGGTGATAAAGAAGGTAAGGGTGGAATTTATAATTTTGTTACAAAGAGAGGGGTTGCGAAGGGTAAACATTCAAAGATTTCATGGACTCAAGTAGAAACAGGTTCTGCAATTACATGGAAATATCCAAGTGTAATCCTACAAGGTGATTATTCAATTGGTGAATTTTATTCAGTGGCTTTGACGAATAATAGACAGCAGGCAGATACGGGGACAAAAATGATTCACATCGGAAAACACACAAGAAGCACGATTGTGTCGAAAGGTATATCTGCTGGTCAATCTAACAACTCGTATCGCGGATTAGTCAAAATCACACCCAATGCAGATTATGCAAGAAATTTCTCTCAATGTGATTCACTTTTGATTGGGGATAAATGTGGTGCTCATACATTCCCTTATCTTGAGGTTAATAATCCAACTGCACGGGTAGAGCATGAAGCTACAACTTCAAAAATAGGTGAAGATCAAATTTTCTATCTTAACCAGAGGGGTATCTCAAAAGAAGATGCCATAAGTTTAATTGTTAATGGTTATTGTAAAGAGGTTTTCCTCGAATTACCAATGGAATTTGCTGTTGAGGCTTCCAAATTATTGAGCATAAGTCTCGAAGGAAGTGTAGGTTAAAATCAAATGAAAGGGAAAAATTATATGTTAAAAATTAAAGATTTAGTAGTGCGGGTCGAAGACAAAGAGATATTAAAAGGTATAAATCTTGAGGTAAATGCTGGTGAAGTTCATGCAATAATGGGCCCAAATGGTTCTGGTAAAAGTACACTTGCGAATGTTATTGCAGGGAAAGAAAGTTATGAGGTTGTTTCTGGAGAAATCTATTTCAAAGACATAAATATTTTAGAACTTCCACCTGAAGAAAGAGCAAGATTAGGGATTTTTATGGCTTTTCAATATCCCGTTGAAATTCCGGGAATCAGCAATGCAACATTATTGAAAACAGCACTTAATGAAATTAGAAAAGCTCGTGGTGAGGAAGAATTGGATGCTATGGAATTTTTAACATTGATGCGGGATAAAATGAAATTGCTCGACATGACTGAAGAAATGTTAAGCCGTTCAGTTAATACAGGATTTTCTGGTGGAGAGAAAAAGAGAAACGAAATCTTTCAGATGTTAATGCTTGAACCAAAATTAGCTGTACTTGATGAAACAGACTCGGGACTTGATATTGACGCACTTAAAATCGTAGCTAACGGTGTCAACCTGCTGCGTAATGATATGACAGATAGAGCAATAATTGTTGTAACTCACTATCAAAGACTTTTGAATTACATTGTACCTGATTTTGTTCATGTCCTTTATGATGGACGAATTGTAAAATCCGGTTCAAAGGAACTTGCACTCGAACTTGAAGCAAAGGGTTATGATTGGATAAAATCAGAAGATAAAGTTAGTGTTTAAAGGAGATTAAGACATGTCTGAGCTTATCGTAAGAAAGAATAAAATTGAAGTTAGTGACTGGTATCTTCAAAATATTAAGTTAATTGAACAGCATTCGAACGGTTCTACTCCAGAATTGATAAAATTAATTCATGAAGAATCAATTCAAAAATTAATTGAGCTTGGTTTTCCTACCCAAAAAGTTGAAGATTGGAAATATACAAATGTTCTCTCAATAGTAGAGAAAAAATTCAAGCCATCAAATTTTACAATTAGCTGGAAAAATCAAGATGTGATTGCAAAAGCAAAATTGCTTTTAGATAGACATCCTATCATTTCTGATTTATCATCTTTTCAACTTGTGTTTATAGATGGTCATTATGTGAATGAATTAAGCAGAATCAATAGAACAGAAATTTTTGAATTAAATTCATTGCGAAATTCATTAAAGGAAAAATCAGAAATCTTAGAGAAACATTTCAATCGTTATTCAAAAATAGAAAATGGCTTTAATGCACTTAATAATTTATTCTTTACGGATGGAATTTTTGTTTATGTTAAAGATAATGTGATTGAAGACGAACCAATTGTTGTGGTCTTTATTCAATCAGGGGCTGAGGAACAAATTGTCAATCCGAGAAATCTTTTTGTTGTTGGTAAAAATGCTAAGATTAAGTTCATCGAGACCTATTTATCTCTTGAAGGTGAGCAAAACTTTACAAATCAGATCTCGGAGATTTATATAGACGAAAATTCTTATGTCGAACATTTCAAACTGCACTTTGAAGACATTAAGAATTATCACATTGGAAAAGTTCAGACTTTGCAAGAAAGAAACTCTAATTTCACCTCTTTTAACATTTCCTTTGGTGGAATGATTACAAGGAATGATGTCAATATTGTCCTTAATGGTGAAGGTGCAGAGGCTCATATGTTTGGATTGTATTTTGTAAAAGATAAACAGCATATTGATAATCATACTTTTGTTGATCATGCTAAACCGCATTGTATGAGTAATGAATTTTACAAGGGAATCCTTGCGGAAAATTCCCGAGGTGTTTTCAATGGCAAGATCATGGTTAGAAAAGGTGCTCAAAAGACTAATGCTTACCAATCGAATAAGAACTTATTGCTTTCTGGTAATGCAAAGATAGATACAAAACCGCAACTTGAGATTTTTGCTGATGATGTTCGTTGTACTCATGGTGCTACTGTGGGGCAGGTTGACGATGACTCACTCTTTTATCTAAGAGCAAGAGGGATTGATGAAAAATCAGCTCGTTCGTTACTCGTTAATGCTTTTGCTAATGATGTACTCCAAAACATTTCATTCGAAATTTTAAGAGATAAATTAAGTGAATTCGTCATTCAACAAATGAATGAAATTTTAGAGAAAAATAGTTAATGAATTCTGAATCAAATCATCAAAAATTAGAAGTTACTTTTGATGTTCAGAAAATCAGGGAAGATTTTCCAATTCTCAAGACTTTAGTTCATGGGAAACCTTTAATTTATTTTGATAACGCAGCAACAACTCAAAAACCAAATGTTGTAATTGAGCGCATCAAAAAATATTTCGAGTCGGAAAATTCCAATGTTCATCGTGGTGTGCATTATTTAAGCGAAATTGCAACACAGGAATACGAAAGTGCCCGTGAAACTGTTCGAAATTTCATAAATGCCTCTTCCATTGAAGAGATTATTTTCACTCGTGGAACCACCGAAGCGATTAATTTAGTCGCTAATTCATTTGGTAGAACTTTTATCAAAGAAGGTGATGAAATAATAATCTCTGAAATGGAACATCACTCGAATATCGTTCCATGGCAAATCTTATGTGAAGAAAAAAAAGCAATCCTCAAAGTAATTCCTTTTGATGATAACGGCGAATTGATTATAGACAAATTAGAAGAATTGATTACAGAAAAAACCAGATTAATTTCTGTAGTTCATATCTCGAATTCTTTAGGTACAATTAATCCAATTAAAGAGATTATTGAAATAGCGCATAGTTACGCAATTCCAGTTCTTATTGATGGTGCACAATCGATAATGCATAATAAGATTGATGTCAGGGAGTTAGGGTGTGATTTTTTTGTCTTTTCCGGTCATAAACTTTATGGACCTACTGGTATTGGTGTTCTTTATGGCAAAAAAGAGTTACTTGAGGAAATGTTACCTTATCAAGGTGGCGGAGATATGATTAAGTCAGTAAAATTTGCTAAAACAATCTATAATGATTTGCCTTATAAATTCGAAGCAGGCACTCCAAATATTGCGGGGGCAATTGGTCTTAAATCCGCAATTGAATATTTGCTCGGTATTGGATTAGAACAGATTGCAATGTATGAGAATGAATTGTTGTCATACGCTAATGAAAAATTATCCACATTTAAGAATTTAAAAATAATCGGCAACGCAAAGAATAAAGCACCAATTATATCATTTATAATTGAGAATATTCATCCTCATGATATTGGGACGATACTTGATTTTGAAGGGATAGCAGTTAGAACGGGTCATCATTGTACACAACCTGTAATGGAACATTTTAAAATTCCCGCAACGACAAGAGCTTCATTCTCATTTTATAACACAAAAGAAGAAATAGACAAACTTATTCATGGAATTCAAAAAGTAATAAAGGTATTTAGTTAATGTCAGAATTAAGAGAGTTATATCAAGAGGTAATTTTAGATCATTCCAAGCATCCAAAAAATTATCACAAGATGGAAGATGCAACGCATGTTGCAGAAGGATACAACCCACTTTGTGGAGACCATTTTTACATTTATTTAAAAGTGGAAGGTGGAATAATTAAAGATGTTAGTTTTGAAGGTGCTGGTTGTGCAATATCAAAAGCTTCAGCATCGATAATGACATCAATTGTGAAGGGAAAAACAATTGAAGAGGCTGAGCAAGTATTTAAAAATTTTCATCTATTCGTAACAGGAAAGGTGGAAAAAGATTTTGATGTGAATTCACTTGGAAAACTGGCTGTTTTCTCAGGTGTCTCTGAGTTCCCTGTACGTGTTAAATGTGCAACATTACCATGGCATACTTTGATTAATGCTATTGAGAAGAAAGGTGAAGTAGCAACAACGGAGTGAGCATGGAACAGAATAATGATAATCAACTAAATGATAGTGTAGATTTAAAACAACTTGAATATGATATTATTCAAACATTAAAGACATGCTATGATCCTGAAATTCCTGTAGATATTTACGAATTGGGATTGATTTATCGAATTGATATTTATCCTGATGGGAGAGTGGAAATAGATATGACTTTAACTTCCCCAATGTGTCCTGTGGCTGGTTCGCTTCCACTCGAAGTTGAAAGGAAAATTAGAGATTTACCAGGAGTTTCGGATGTAAAAGTGAATGTTGTCTGGGAACCGATGTGGAATAAAGACATGATGTCTGATGTGGCAAAATTAAAATTAGGATTTTTTTAAAATATAAATTAACCCTTAAAAAAAGGAGAAGCATTATGTTCACAAATGAAACTAAAAAACCACCTTTGTATGATCCTGAATATGTTCAATGGATGAGAGACGAGTTAACTTATGTTGGTTTTGAAGAGATGTTAACTCCAGAATCAGTTGAATTTCATCTGAATAAAAGAGATGATGAAATCAAGCTTGTTTTTATCAATTCAGTCTGTGGTTGTGCTGCAGGAAGTGCAAGGCCAGGTGTTTCACTTGCATTACAAAATAATCTTATTCCAGATAAGTTACTTACATCTTTTGCTGGTCAGGATCGTGATGCGGTTGATTATTTGAGAAATAAATTTCTTAAAGATTATCCACCCTCTTCACCGATGCTGGCATTATTCAGAAATGGTGAGCCAATATATCTCATGCACAGATATCAAATAGAAGGACGGACTCCTGAACAAATTGCTACTGAATTAATTGATATATTTAGTAAAGTTTGCAAGAAAGAAGGTCCTTCCATACCTAAAGAAAAATACGAACAACTCGTTCATGCAAAAGCTTGTGGTCAATCAATACCAATTAATAAGTAAGATTATATATGAAGTTTAGTGCAGTTGAAGAATACGGTTTAAGATGTTTAATTCAAATTGCAAAGAATGATAAAGGAAACGGTCTTACGATACCAGAAATTAGTGAACTTGAAGGATTATCGGAAGCGAATGTTGCAAAAATATTACGCATCTTAAGATTAGGAGGAATTGTTGAAGCTGAACGAGGACAAAATGGTGGTTATAGACTTACTAAAGCTGCTGAAGAAATCACACTAAGTGAAGTAATGTATATACTTGGTGGAAAATTTTTTGAGTCTGAATACTGTAATACCTATGCAGGAACTTCTTCAATTTGTACTAACTCGATAGATTGTTCTGTAAGGTCGGTGTGGAGAAATGTACAAAAAGTAATTGATGATGTTTTGGGTAGACTAACTTTGAAAGATTTACTTGCACCAGAAACAGTGGTAGATAAAGTTGTGGAAAATAAAGTTGAAAATATTATCAGTCCAGGCGAAATAAAGATTTTATAATCGAGAATCAAATCATGATTTTTCCCCCACAAGGTGATTTAAAACAAAAAAGGTCAGTTCATTGAACTGACCTTTTTATTATTTGGAGTTTATCTGATTACATACTTTTCAATTCATGCACCAATTTATTTATCGCTTCTTTTGCATCACCAAAATACATAAGTGTATTAGGATAGAAGAAAAGTTCATTTTCAATACCAGCATAACCGACATTAAGTGATCTTTTGTTTACAACGACAGTCTTAGCATAATCAACATTCAAAATTGGCATTCCATAAATTGGTGAATTTTTATCATGTCTTGCTGCTGGATTAACAACATCATTAGCACCAACTACAAAGGCAATATCCGTATTTGGGAAATCGTCATTTATATCTTCCATTGCATAAAGTCTATCATATGGTACCTGAGCTTCTGCAAGAAGAACATTCATGTGGCCAGGCATTCTTCCTGCTACAGGATGGATAGCAAATCTTACTTTTTTGCCTTTTGATTCAAGAATATTGTATAAGTCTCGAACAGCATGTTGAGCTTGAGCAACTGCCATACCATAACCTGGTACGATAATGATGTTTTCTGCAGCGTCAAAAAGCATTGCAAGTTCTTCCGATTCAACACTTTTCACATTTCCTTTGATTGTTGAAGTAGCAGGACCGCTTGTACCAGCTGTTTCCCATCCACCCAAAACAACATTCATTAAGGATCTGTTCATACCTTTACACATAATGTTTGTCAGGATAATTCCTGATGCGCCGACTAACGCCCCTGCAATTATTAATTCATTGTTGTTAAGAACGAAACCAGTTGCCGAACCAGCTAAACCTGAATATGAATTAAGCAATGAAATTGCAACCGGCATATCTGCACCTCCGATTGGGAGTACAAGCAAAACTCCCAATAATAGAGAAATTCCTCCAATTGCAAGAATGTAAGACTCTGATGAAGGATTTAATGTGAATAAAATCGAAAGCACAACAACAGTTATTAACAATAGAAGATTAAGTGGATGTTGTCCGGGATATTTGACAACTCTACCTGTTACTATTCCCTGTAATTTTCCAAATGCAATAAGTGAACCTGTGAAGGTAACAGCACCAATAAGGATACTCAATGATATTGTAATTGAATCCTGAGTAGTAAATTCTGTTTTATCGGTAAGCTTATTGAGAATTTTGTAATATTCCGATAAAGCGACTAACATAGATGCGCCACCACCGAATCCATTAAGTAAGCCTACCATTTGTGGCATACCAGTCATTGGTACTTTGATAGCCATCCATGCACCAGCAACAGAACCAATTAAAAAGCCAATAATAATCCATTCATAAGTAAGAATGTGTTTATCAAATAGAGTAACGACAATTGCGATTAGCATTCCAATTGCGGCAGAAAGATTTCCTCTTCGTGCAGTTCTTGGTGATGCAAGAAGCTTGATGCCAAAAATAAAGAATACAGAGGAGATAAGATAAGATATATGGATTAATGTCTGCATATTTCAGCTCACTTTTTTTTGAACATTTTTAACATTCGATCAGTAACTAAAAAACCTCCAACCACATTTATGGTGGCAAAAATTACAGCAATAAGACCAAGAATCGTGCTTATGGTATATTGTTCCAGACCAGCACTAATTAACGCTCCAACAATTGTAATACCAGATATTGCATTCGAGCCTGACATCAATGGAGTATGTAATGTTGGAGGAACTTTAGTTATTAATTCAAATCCGACAAACATAGCTAAGACAAAAACATAGATTAACATTAAGATTGATCCATCCATTGTTTTTTCCTTTCCCTAATTAGTTATTAATTCTTTTGTTCGTTCATGTATGATAGTTCCATCTTTTACAATTGTTGCTTTACCAATTATTTCATCTTCAAGATTATGATTGAAATTTCCGTCTTTTGAGGCATAGTTTATGAGATTGAAAAGATTGCGTGCGTACATCTCACTTGCGTGATAAGGTACAAGACTTGGTAAATTCGGCTCGCCAATTATTGTGACGCCATGCTTTTTAATGATCTGTCCTTTTTCACTAATTTCACAATTACCACCAAATTCCACTGCCATATCAAGAATCACTGAACCTGGACGCATGCTTTTAACCATTTGCTCAGTTATAAGAAGTGGTGCACGTTTTCCAGGGACAAGAGCAGTTGTTATAACTATATCGGCTTCGGAAACATGTTTTGCAATTAATTCTTGCTGTTTTTTCAAAAATTCAGGTGATGCTTCTTTTGCATATCCACCTTCATCCTGCATCGATTCATCTGTTTCAACTTCGATAAATTTACCACCAAGACTCTGGACTTCTTCCTTTACAGCTGGACGAATATCCGAAACCCAGACTACGGCACCGAGTCTTCGAGCTGTTCCAAGTGCCTGAAGTCCTGCGACTCCTGCACCCATAATTACAACTTTTGCTGGAGAAATTGTACCTGCAGCTGTCATCATCAATGGGAAAATTTTATGGAGATGATTTGCTGCAAGAATCACAGCTTTATATCCAGCAATATTTGCTTGAGAGCTGAGTGCATCCATAGGTTGAGCGAGTGTTGTTCTGGGAATTGCATCCATGGATATTACATTTATCCCTAACTCAGCAGCTTTTTTTACAAGCTCTGGATAATGCAATGAATACATGAAGGTAATCAACAATGTCCCTCTTTTCATCAATTCGAGTTCATTCTTTCCGTATATTGGATGTTCCAATGGTCTCTGGACTTTCAAAATGATGTCCGATTGATTATAAAGTTCAAGCAGGTTTGGTATGATTTTCGCGCCGGATTTTTCGTAATCATCGTTGGTAAATCCAGCATTAACACCAGCATCCTTTTCAACTAAAACTTGAAATCCTTTCTTGATAAGCTTTGACGCCACATCGGGGACAATTGCAACCCGATTTTCGCCAGCTTGAATTTCTTTTGGAATACCTATTACCACATTTAACTCCTTATTTAATTTTACAAATTTAAATATCAAAGGCGTGATTGCGAAAAATATGGAGGAATAAAATGTATTAAAATTTGAAATTCAAGTCTGTTCTTTTGTTAAAAATGATAGATTTTGATCCAAATGATTCAATTAATCAAAGAGGTAAAAAACATTGTCAATTAATTCTATTGTATTGATTCAAGCGATTGAATTGTTTTGAATTTTTTGTTTTTGAAGTAGGAGAATAATTGAATTCTCAATATACTCACAATAAATCATAGGGATATTTTACGATTTATCGTCATTATTATTATTATTTGAAGTCCCCCGAGGTAATTTTACTTTTCTAAAAGCTTCTTGTAAAGTTTTGAGTTGACAATATCAGGGAATTCTTTCTCAAATTGTGCCTGTTTCTGTGGATCTAATTTAAAACTCTGTCTGAGTGATTCAAATGCATCCTGTGTCTTGCTTAGGAAGAAATAAATTTTCGCTTTTTGATAGTATGGTTCAGCCCAATTTGGTGAAAGATGAGTACACTCATTATAATATTTCAATGCTGATCCAAGATCACCCATTTCATAGAATGTCAACGCAATATTAAAGTAAATATCAGGATTTCTTGGATCGAGTTCGAGTGCTTTCATATAATTTTCTATTGATTCACTAAGATTTCCGAGGGAATATTCTAAGTCGGCTTTAGCTAACCATGCATCAGGATTATCAGATGAAATTTCAATTGCTTTATTAAAATCGTTTAGTGCTAATTGATGCTTACCTAAGGTATCATAGCAAAAACCTCTTGAAAGGTATGAATTGTAATGTTGTGGATTAATTTTGATTGCGTTTGTATAAGCGTTAATAGCTTTATGATATTCTTCCAGCTCTTCGTAACTCAAACCTATATTGTACCAGGCAGAAAAATCATCGTTATCAATTTCCAATGTTCGTTTGTACGAATCAATTGCTTCTATATGTCTTCCTGTAGCTGCATAAGCATTTCCAAGATTGAAATGTGCTGAAGCAAATGAGTCATTAATTGCTATGCAGTATTTATAAGATTCGATTGCTTTATTCCATTCTTGTAGATGCGAATACAGAACACCTAAGTTGTAATAAGTTATGTAACTGTATGGTTCAATTTCAAGAATCTTCTCATAAATCTCAATTGATTTATTATAATCCGAGTCAATCTCGTAGCAAAATGCCAGCTCATTCAAGACTTCCGAATCATGAGGATTTTGTACAAGCATCTGGTATAAAATATCAATTGCTTTATTGAGGTCATTATCTTCGTAATAATAGACCAATCGCATTTTTACATCTTTATTATCTGGATAAAGTTCATCGGCTAAATTTAGATAAAATAATTCCTGCTCTCTATTATCCAGTTGCTCATATACAGAGGCTAAATTTAATAATGTTTCAACATCTGTCGGATTTAATGAGTATGCCCTCAGTAATGCTTTTTCTGCTTCTTCATCTTGTCCTAATTGAAGATGGAACAATCCTTTTTTCTGCCATATTTCTGAATCATATGAAGAGAAATCTAGGTAAAGGTTGGCCAGTTCGAGTCCAATCTCATATTCACCAATTTCGAGAGCAAGATTAATATAATCTTCAAATGAATCTGGATCTATGAAGCCAGGATTACCTTTCACCGATTCATAAAATTCATTAAGAGAGGTTAAATCATAAATATATTCATTATCGCCATAATCACTGGCATCATCAAAATCGTCGAACCAATTATCGTTAAAATTATTGTTCATGGAGTTTATTTCTTTTCTTATTTATTTGTTATAAAACTAACGAAACATTCTATGATTAGCAAGTTAAATTTAA